>ENA-OZAB01000095-OZAB01000095.1-human-gut-metagenome-genome-assembly--contig:-NODE-95-length-63727-cov-12.045577_pt1 | contig 63727 bp, 68 predicted proteins | sample MGYA00243297_ERZ653491 | MGnify/ENA primary metagenome ERZ653491 (study PRJEB26926, sample SAMN06165154) | human gut metagenome | biome: ENVO:00009003; feature: ENVO:2100002; material: ENVO:00002003... | reverse complement strand
GTATTATAAAATTACAATTAATAACATTATAAAACCCTTTTAAACCGAAAAAAATACAATTAACACAAGTAAAACAACCCTTATCATAACAGGAAATATAACGGAGACTTTTATGAAACATATTGGAATTATTACAGAGTACAATCCATTCCACAACGGACATCAATATCAGTTGAATACCATCCGGCAGCAGTTCCCGGAGAAGCGCATAATCGTGATTATGAGCGGTGACTATGTCCAGCGCGGAGAGCCTGCTGTCTTTAACAAATATCTGCGTGCCAGATGTGCATTACAGGCCGGGGCAGACATCGTGTTTGAACTGCCCTCCCTGTTTGCCTCCTCCAGCGCGGAATATTTTGCCTCTTCTGCCGTTCTTTCCCTGGCTGCAACAGGAATCATCGATACATTATGCTTTGGCTGTGAAGACACCAATTTAGATGCCTTTACTAAAATTGCCGGTCTCTTTCTGGAAGAGCCTGCGGCTTACCGGCAGACTTTAAAGCAACATCTGAAGGATGGCTTCGCCTATCCTAAGGCACGAAGCCTGGCGGCAGCTGACTATTTCCAGAATGATGCATACAGCCGCCTGTTAAAACAGCCCAACAACATTCTGGGCATTGAATATATGAAAACAATTCAAAAATATAAGCTGGACATAACCCCGTTTATCATAAAGCGGACAGGCAGCGGATATCATGATATATCCACTGACCATACCCTGTGCTCTGCCTCAGCCCTGCGGCACACACTGGCAAAGGAAAATACGGATTTGCGGCAATACATGCCGGAAGCAGCCTGGAACCTGTTGGAGAAATCGGAATACGCAAAACCCCTGTTCCTATCTGATTTTTATCCCTCTTTACAATATGCATTATGGCAGAAGGATTCTTACGAGGATTATTTTGAAGTGACAAGGGAGCTTTCCAACCGGCTTAGCGCCATCCGCTCTTATCCCTGGGGCGTAAAGGAGTTAATCAGCCAGTTAACCAGCAAAAATCTTACAGAAACGCGGATTCAGCGCTCCCTGTTAAACATTCTGCTAAACCATACAAATGCAGATATGGCATCTGCCAAAAAGGGAAATTACGTCTCTTACCTCCGGCTGCTTGGTTTCCGCAGTTCATCCGCACCGCTGCTGAAGGAAATGAAAACCACATGCAGTATTCCCATTATCAACAAGGTGGCACAGGCAGAAAAAATACTTTCCAAAGAAGAATATTCTGTCTTTCAGAAGGACCTTCGCAGCAGTGCGCTGTACCAGCAGATATTTTTTAATAAATACCATGTCCGGATTCCGTCCGAATATGAACATTCCGTCATAATCGAAAAATAAAACCATACAATAAAACAAGACCATTTTTAAGGGATATTCATGAAACAGTTTCTCTTTATGATTGTTCTTCTTTTTATATTGCTGGTTTTCCACAACGAAACCATTGCAGGTACCCAGAATGGTCTTCTTTTATGGTATCAGACCCTTATACCCTCTCTGCTTCCCTTTATTCTGGTGACAAACGCCCTTTCCGAAACAAATGCCTATCAGGCTGCCGCAGCTCACCTGAAAAAATTCTTTCCAAACCGGATTTATGAAATCATGGCTATCTTGTTAGGCAATCTCTGCGGCTATCCCATTGGGGGAAAAATCATCAGCGATTTTGTGAAAAACCGGTATATCCTGCCGCAGACAGCAAACCGCATACTTTCCCTGTCCAGCCAGGCAAGCCCGATGTTTCTAATCGGCTATGTCCATATGCACATTATTAAAGACGCCATTCCGCTTCCTGTGTTTCTGGTTGCCATCTATCTGCCAGTCATCCTGTGTTATCCATTTTTTACCGGATTTAACCATGACAAGGCAGAACGCTCCGGCAGTTTCCCGAAAAAAAACTTTTGTATAAGCGATACCTTTTTACATGCAGTCCAGATAATGGTCACCATTGGCATATATGTGATTATTTTCTCCATAATCCTGTGTATTCTTCTGCCGGTCTGCCAGCACACTGTTTTAAAGCTGCTTCTCTCTTTTCTGGAAATCACAACGGGATTAAAGCTGTTATATACGCTCTCCCTTCCTGAAATAATCAAGCTGCCCTTTTTATGCGCCCTTTCTTCCTTTGGGGGACTGTGCAGCGCCTTTCAAATCAAGGGGGTACTGGATTACCCTTCCGCAAGCATAAAAAAATACCTGCTGGATAAAATATTTCTATCCGCAGGTACTTTTTTCATAATCTGGGTATACCTGAAATTTCTCGCTTAAATTATTCTTAAAACTTTTCCTCCATGGAGAAATCATCTACTACTCCCATTGACCTGGTAACTCCCGATGCGGAATCCTCAGTCTGTTCTGCAGCATTTTCCGTCTGCTCAGTTCCCAGTGCTCCTTCTACCATTCCCCTGCCCATTCTCGGACCTCTCTTCACTCTGCCTTCCATAGGCGGAACCTCTCTTGCCTGCTCTCCGTTTGCCTTGTATACGGTCTTGTCCACCTTCGCTGCCGCTGCTGCCTCTAATGTCTTGGCAACGGTCTCCTGTGCTGTCTGAGGTGTATGCAGAACCGGATTTCTCTTCTTTACAATCTTTTTCTTAACCTTCTTAGGTGCGGCTGTTCCAGTCTCCGCCTGCGGTTTGCCGGTTGCTGCCGCGCTTTCCGTTCCGGTGGCATTTTTCTCCGCTGTGGTCATAGCCGGTACGGAAGCTGCCTTCCCATCTGCCGGCTGTGGAGACACCTTTGTTGCAGCTGCTGTATTTTGCACTGCCACAGCAGGATTCGGATTACTCTCCTGTTTCTTAACAGGCGCACCTGCCTCTAACGGAGTCTCGTTTGGCACAACATTTTCTCCACTGGTAATAAAATCCGGAATGTTCACAGCCGGTTTTGTATCCTCTTTCTTCTCCGGCTTGTCCTCTTTCATCCCCACTGCCTGTTTTACCTTCTGTGCCATACTGGTCTTTGCCTTAGGCTCTGCTTTTGCTTCTGTTCTCTTAGACACAGCCGTCTTCATCTGCGGTGCCTTTGTCACGCTGTTCGGGTCTCCGGTAAACTCCACAATCTGATTCTGAATCTCTTCCAGATTTGCATTTGCAATCATATAATCATTATTAAGCGCCGTAACTAAATTCTCATAATTGGCGCGTTCTGCCTCCATGGTGGCCTCCACATAATTGCGGATTCCCATCATAATATCATTGGTATACTGCATAGAGCCCAGACGTATTTCATTAGCCTCCGCAACAGCCTGTGCCAGCAAATCATTTGCCTGCACTCTTGCCATTTCCACCGTCTCATATGCCTTCTGGTTTGCCTGTGCCATAATCTCTGTCTCCGCCACCATCTGGTTTGCCTGCGCAGTGGCATCTGCAATGATACCATCGGCTGTTTTTCTGGCATCCATCAGTATTGCTTCCTTGTTTCGCATTATTTTCTTACAGCGGTCAATCTCCGCCGGAATTTTAACCTTCAAATCCCCAAAAAGCTCATCAAATTCATCTCTTGGTACAACAACTTTATTAGAGGACAATGCCGTTGTCTTACAGCTGTTTAAAAAATCCTCGATTTCATTCATTACATCTTCAATACTTTTCCTTGCCACTTTCTTTTCCTCCATTTCCTTTGATTCGCTTTTATGAAAAACGTGCTTTCAGTCTTTCCACTACAAATGGTGGCACAAAATCCGATACATCGGTTCCATAACTGGCATACTCCTTGACAATACTGGAACTTAAATATGCGTATTCCACACTGGTAGCTAAAAACACTGTATCAATAGTATCCCTGCTGACTTTGCGGTTACTCTGTGCAATTTGCAATTCGTAATCAAAATCCGTAATTGCGCGAAGTCCCCTGATAATCACGGAAATATCATTCTCCGCCATATAGTCCACCAGCAGACCTTCAAAGCTGATAACCGTCACATTATTAAACTTCTTTGTGACTTCACTGAGCATCCACTGTCGTTCTTCCACTGAAAACAATGGATTCTTGGCACTGTTATTCAGTACTCCCACAACTACTTCATCAAACATTTCCGCTGAACGCCTGATAATATCTAAATGGCCATATGTTACCGGGTCAAAGCTTCCCGGATAAATTGCCTTACTCACTCTTTTTTCCTCATTTCATTCCGTTTTTTCCAGAAAAATGTGCTTATTTGTCTTGTACACTTTCTCCTTCAGCACTCTGAAGCCCTGTATATCCTGCCCGGATAAATGGGTATCCAAATCTGCCTCTACTATAATTAATGCTTTCTCTTCCAATATGTCATAAAAGGCCGGAAAACGTAAGACCTCCTTCTCCAGTCCCTTGCCATAGGGCGGGTCCATAAACACGACATGAAACCGCTCCTTCCCCTGAAGCATGGAAATTGCGGAAATTGCAGTACAGTTCATCACCTCTGCCTGTAAAGCCAGATGGGTAAACTGCAGGTTCTCCCTTATAATGCCTGCCGCCTCTTTGTTTTGTTCCACAAAACAGGCCTTTACTGCCCCACGGCTTAACGCCTCAATCCCAATGGCTCCGCTTCCACTGAACAAATCCAGAAAATGAACCTCATACAGCTCATCCTGAATCATGTTAAACAGTGTTTCTTTGATACGGTCTGTTGTTGGTCTGGTGTTGGCTCCCTTCGGTGCCTTAAGCTGCAGCCTCCTGGCTTTTCCTGCAATGACTCTCATGTTAGTACTCCTACTCTATTTTATTAAAAAACCTAGATTTGTCAATAGTTTCAGGTAAATGTCACACTATTTACAAAATTTTTCTATAAACCATGAACCCGTCTCAGAAAAATCCGATGTCTCAAAATTCCCGGTTTTTGTCACTGAAGATTTTAATAAAGATGACTGTTCCTCCTTATTGCTCAGGTTCCATGCAAAATAGCTTAAATGATACTCATTAATCATTTCCATCCATTTTTCCGCTTCATCATAATTGATGGAGCCATTTCCCGAAGCCTCGCAGATGCTGCACTCACTGACGATTACCGGAAGCCCGTTCTGTCTCGCCGTCTCCACCTTGCTGCGAATCTCCTCCTTATGGGTCGATGCATAAAAATGTACCGCATACACAAGGTTTTGCTGACCCTCTATTTTATTTTGTGAGGCGGTGTCCACATCCTGTGACCAGTTTGGAGTCCCTACAATTATGAGTGCATTCTTATCATTTTTCCGGATAACAGGGATTATTTCCTCTGCATAAGATTTTATGTCATCCCAGGTTGTTCCGCCATTTGGCTCATTGCAGATTTCGTAAATGACATTGTCATAGCCGGCATATTTCTTTGACATGGTTTCAAAAAAGCTCTTAGCGGAGTCCTTATTCTGGTTTGGATTATTGTCATTTAAAATGTGCCAGTCAATGATTACATATAATCCAAGCGCATTACATGCCTCTACACCCTTATCCACCAGGTCTTCCAGCTCCTTCTGGCTGCCTCCGCTGCAATACCCGTTATAATCTGCCGTATACATGGCAAGACGGATGGCATTCACTCCATATCCGGCAAGGGAAGAAAAGGCCTCTTTATTCACATATTCCGGGAACCAGTTAATTCCATGGGTGGAAACTCCCTTTAACTGGAAGATGTTACCATCCTTATCCACGATATCGGTTCCCTCTACGGAAAGAGCTCCATGGTTTTCCACCGGCGTACCTGAGATATCCTTCTTTGCCACTTCTTTACTCTCTGCTGCTGCCTCCGTCTGTTCCTCCGAAGCTTCCGTACTGCCGGACGGTGAAGTTTCAGAAGCTCCCATGGCATAATCCACGCCGTCAATGGACAGTGTTCCCTCTGACGGCGTAAAGGCTTCCTTTGTATCCAGTATAAAACCGAATGTAACCTCACCGTCTGCAGTAATCTCTGTATTGTATTCTGCCGGAGTAATCTCCAGGGTTGTCTCTTCTAATGTATATGTACCATTCCATCCGTTCTCCAGCTTTGACCCTTCCGGAACCGGAATCGATACCTTCCAGTTTGCAGCTGACCCACCAGACTTATTTTTAATCACTCCGTCAAACTGGGCACAGACCATACCGCCGCTTTCCCAGCTGTTGGTGCCGGTCACAGTAAGCTCAAACGCCTGGGAACTGTCCGGCACAGCCTCTGTTGCAGCCTGCTCCACGGCCGCCTCGGTCTCAGTGACTGTGCTCCTTGTGGTGACGGCTGCCTCCTTATCCCCACAGCCTGCCAGTCCTGTTAAAAAAACCGCTGTCAAAACCGAAATAAATATTCTTTTCGTATTGCCTTTCACCCTGTAATCCCCCTTAATCCTTTGAAAAAGCTGTTTTGGTACTCCGTTTTTTGTTTATCCAATAAGTATACATAAATTTTCTATTTTTTTCAATTCTTGAAAAGACTTTCTAGTTTATTTTTTTCTAAAATCCAGATAATATTCTTACAACATTAAATTGTTGTTCATATAGACACATCAGGAAAAAGGAGGCGCATTATCATGAGTAGCAGAACAAAAAAGGAAGCACAGGGTGCTTTGGACAGGTTCAAATATGAGGTGGCAAACGAAATCGGTGTTCCTTTGAAAAACGGATACAACGGTGACCTTACCTCTTATCAGAACGGTTCAGTGGGCGGCTATATGGTCAAGAAAATGATTGAAGCCCAGGAACGCGAAATGAGCGGAAAATAATTCTTTCCTGAAATACGCCAAAGGGTGTGAAAAAGCCTGCCACTGTTTCCAATGACAGGCTTTTTCATATTATATTACAGCTGAATGCTGGCATAATCACAATCATCTGCCAATTCTTCCAGAGGATATTTTTCTTTTTCCAGATAAGCAAGGGCATCATTTGCCTGCTTTAACATATCGGCATTGTTGTAAATATCCCCCAGCTGGAACAGCAAATCGCCGCTTTGTCTGACACCAAAAAAATCCCCGGGCCCACGAAGCTTTAAGTCCTCACTTGCGATATAAAAGCCATCGTTGGACTCATTCAGAATATTCAGACGCTCCATAGCTTCTTTCCTCTCGGTGCTGCAAAGCATAATACAATAGGACTGGGCATCTCCTCTTCCCACCCGTCCGCGAAGCTGGTGAAGCTGGGCAAGACCAAACTTTTCCGCATTTTCAATCATCATAACGGTTGCATTCGGATTATTGATGCCCACCTCGATTACCGTGGTAGACACAAGGATATCGGTTTTGCCTTCCGCAAAATCCCGCATAATTATATTTTTTTCCTCCGGCGGCATTTTGCCGTGAAGATAAGAAATGTGAACCTCCTTTGGAAAAATTTCCATAAGGCTTTCCCGGTATTCTATTACATTTTCCGCTTCCACATTTTCACTGGCTTCCACCATGGGACAGATAATATAAATCTGATGTCCCTCATGAATCTGCTCTAACATAAATTTATATGCCGTTGGACGGTACTTAGGACCTACCACGCAATTCTTAATCGGTTTTCTGGATGCCGGCATGTCCTTCATGACAGAAATATCCAAATCTCCGTACATGATTATCGCCAGCGTCCTTGGAATCGGGGTGGCACTCATAACAAGCACATGGGGCTCATTTCCCTTTTCCGAAAACTTTGCACGCTGCCGCACCCCGAACCGGTGCTGCTCGTCCGTAATGACAAGGGCAAGCTTTTGATATATTACCTTATCCTGTATCAGTGCATGGGTGCCAATTAAAATATCAATGTCCCCAGCTGCCAATGCCTCATATATTCTACGCTTTTCTGAAAGCTTCGTGGAGCCGCACAGCAGTTCCACTCTTACGCCAAAAGCCTCCAAATCCCTGGATATGCTTTCAAAATGCTGCATGGCAAGCACCTCGGTGGGCACCATAAAAGCAGCCTGGTATCCATTTTTACCCGCAGCTAATAATGCCATCTCTGCCACTGCCGTCTTACCGGAGCCCACATCTCCCTGGATTAACCGGTTCATGACCGTGTCCCCCGACATATCTTCTTCGATTTCCCGGATTGCCTCTGCCTGTCCCTTTGTCAGGGAAAAGGGCAGTTTCCGGATAAACGCATCCACTGCACTATAGTCTTTCATGACAAAATGATTTTCTGCCTTCACCGTGTTTTCCCGCATAAGCCGCATATGCAGCAAAAACCAGAAAAATTCGTCAAAAACCAGACGGTTTCTGCATTCCATCAGAGCGTCCATATTATCCGGAAAATGCGTTCCCTGTATTGCCTTATTAAGGGGCATCAGGGAATATCTTTCACGCACCGCCTCCGGCACCTTATCTGTAATCTCGTCCAGATAAGCCAGCGCACCGGCAACAGCCTTTGTGACCACTTTATTGCTGAGCCCCTCTGTCAGCGGATAAACCGGCTGCAGGGAGGACACCAGCTTGTCATACTGCGCCTGGGTATAGTATTCCGGATGCTCCATCGTAAGCTGGTGGTTGCGCACCATTAAGGTACCCACAAAAATAAAGGTCTGCCCGATATGAAACACCTGCTTTAAAAACGGAGAATTGTACCAGGTAAGCTTAACGGTTCCCGTACCGTCCTTTACCGTACAGGTCACCAAAGTAAGGCTTCTCACCTTTTTTATGTCCACGTACGACTGTACAGAAGCCTTTATCGTCACGCGTCCCCCAATCTCTGCCTCGCGGATATCCACAGGCATGGCATAGCTAAGATAATTCCTCGGATATAATTTTATTAAATCCTCAATCGTATAGACCTTAAGCTTCTCAAACAGCGCCGCTGTCTTTGGACCGATTCCCTTGAAGCTCACAATTTTATCAGTTATTTTCATATTAAAATACAGCTTCCCTATTCAACGGATAAGATATAGTAATAAATTGGCTGGCCTCCATAATTGAACTCCACATCGCAGTCCTCATATGTCGCTTCCACATAATCCGCAAATTCCTGTGCATCCTCTTCCTTCACATCCGCACCATAGTAAATGCTGATGAGCTCAGAATCCTCATCCACCATCTCTTTTAGCAAATCTTTTGTGGCAGCAGCCAAATCCGTGGATACCGCCTTGATACCCTGGTCATCAATTCCCATAATATCACCGGCGTTAATGCTTTTTCCATCAATGTTTGTATCACGGACTGCATAAGTAACCTGACCCGTCTTTACGCCACTCATTTCCTCTGTCATGGAAGCCAGATTTTCTTCACCTGATTTAGAGGCGTCAAAGCCCACCAATGCCGCTACTCCCTGAGGTGCTGTCTTAGACGGAACAACGATAATCTCCTTATCCTCCGTTAAGGACTGCGCCTGGTTTGCAGCTAATATAATGTTTTTATTATTCGGTAAAATATAAATGGTATCTGCATTTACCTGTTCAATGGCATTTAACATATCCTCGGTACTTGGATTCATGGTCTGACCGCCTTCAATCAGATAATCTACTCCCAAATCCCTGAAAATATCATTCATTCCTTCACCCACAGAAACAGAAATAAAACCATATTCCTTGCGCTGTGCCGGTTCCTCCTTCACTGCTTCTTTCCGCTCGTTTTCTTTCTCTTCCGCCTGCAGTGCAGCCATCTTCTCGGCCTCCATAATGACCTTCTCTCTATGCTCCTCCCGCATATTATCCACCTTCATGCTGGTCAGGGAACCATAGGTAAGACCCCGTTCAAACGCAAGTCCCGGATGGTTTGTGTGTACATGAACCTTGACAATCTCATCATCAGACACCACAACTAAGGAATCCCCGATGGATTCCAGATAGGATTTAAATTCCTTTTCAATCTCTTTGTTATATTCCTTCTCAAGCATGATAATAAACTCGGTACAGTAACCATACCTGATATGGGAGGTATCTATCTCCTTGCGGTCAATTCCAACAGAATTGGTAAGCTTCAGTCCGGATGCATCCGGAGCCGGTTTACTGTCAGAAGCGCCGTCATCAAAGCCATTTGAGAAATCATAGGCTACCTTACCTGTCAGCGCATCATAAGCGCCCTCCAATATGGTCATCAGACCCTCTCCACCGGAGTCCACAACCCCAGCCTCTTTTAACACCGGAAGCATCTCCGGCGTCTGGTTTAACACTTCCCTGCCGTATTCCAGCACTTCCGAGGCAAAATCCAGCAGATTCTTATCGGTGGTGCTTAATTCAGAGGCTTTGTCCGCAAGCCCCTTTGCCACGGTAAGAATGGTTCCCTCCTTCGGCTTCATAACCGCTTTATATGCAGTTGCCACCGCCCGGTTAAATGCTTTGGCAATATCCTCAATGGTTACCTCTTCTTTTCCTTCTAATTCCTTACACAGACCACGGATTAACTGTGACAATATAACACCGGAATTTCCCCTTGCACCACGCAGGGAGCCGGTAGACATCGCTTTTGTTACATTAGAAAAGGTTGGCTCTTTAATATTTGCCACTTCTCTGGCTGCTGCTGTAATTGTCAGCGTCATATTCGTTCCCGTATCACCGTCCGGTACCGGAAATACGTTTAATTCATTGATATAATCCTTTTTCTCTTCAATTCTCTTTGCACCCGCTAAAAAGCCGTACTGCAGACTCTTTGCATTTACACTTATTTTCTGATTCATAGCTCCTCCTAATCAATTACCCGTACACCTTCAACGAAGATGTTAATATTCGCAACCTGCATACCGGTAAATTCTTCTACCTTATAACGAACTGTTGACATCAGATTTTCTGCCACAGTGGAAATGCTGACACCATATGCTACAATAATATGGAAATCAATGGCAATATCATTGTTTTCTGATACCGTAACATTTACCCCCTTAGAAACACTGTCACCACGAAGAAGCTTAACCAGTCCGTCCTTCATGTTAACCGTTGCCATTCCTACAATACCAAAACATTCAATTGCGGAAAGGCCTGCATATTGTGCGATTACTTCACTTTCAATGATTACATCGCCATTTCCTGTTGAAACTTCTATTTTCATACATGTCCCTCCATTTTCTCTGCTTTACCTGTCCAACTGCCAGCCATAATCCCTTAATGGCGGCGATACAGATAGATTATACAACGAATCTTAAAAAAAAGAAACAACTTTTTAAAATTAATACTTGCATTCTCATAACACTTCTGTTAAAATTGACGTGTTGCAAACCGGTAGGTTAATATATTCAAGGAGGTGCAAGTCATGGCAAAGTGTTCAGTATGTGATAAAGGCGCTCATTTTGGAATCAAGGTGAGTCATTCTCATAGAAGGTCTAACAAGATGTGGAAATCAAACATTAAGAAGGTTAAAGCTAACGTGAACGGTACACCTAAGAGAATTTATGTTTGTACTTCTTGCTTGAGATCCGGTAAAGTTGAGAGAGCTTAGGACAGCTTATAAGAAGAGAACCTGTATGGGTTCTCTTTTTTATTGCCAGACATATGAAAAAATGGTCCGGTGAACCATTTTTGAGTAGTCCTTAAGCCAGACGGAAACCGGATAAATCAGCACCTGCAGAATAATATATATGCAATTACCAGTGATGCTACCACCACAAAGAAGTTCCAAAAGCCCTCCAACAGATAATCCACAATCATCCCAACACTAAACCAAAAGAAAGCAAAACCCCATACTCGTTTCATATATCCTCCATGTCCGTCATGACCTGCTATAAAACAGTATATTCCGATTCTGCTTCCTTTGTGACTATTTTATTTCTTTTTTATAAATTTTTGAATGACCAAAAGTCCGGCCTGTTACTCATCTGCTGATAAAATATCAGATACCGCAGAGTCCACTTCCTCAGAGTTTTCCTCTGCCGGTTTATTCTTCTGAAAACGGTCAATCAAATCCGGAACCATATCCAGTACCTTTGTAACCGTATCCTGATTCTTTACATTTACAAGGCGAATCTGTCCGTCCTTGATAACCAGTACGGCACTGGCAGTCATCTTTCCGCCAAGTCCTCCGGCTCCGTTGTTCTTCTGTTCACTTGCAAATGCACCTGCAGCCACGCCGAAACTCACATCCACCAAAGGTAATATGATTGTATCACCAATTGTAGTAGGCTCTCCTACTACGGTCTTTGTTGTCAGGAATTTATCCATTCCCTGAAATAAAGATGCCACTGTCGTATTAAAATCGTTTGCCATGTTTTTTCCCTCCTATGCTTCTATTATAGTTTGCACTTTCTTTGTTACTTTTATAAGATTTTTATTAAATATAACCTTCAAAGCCAGCTTCAGAATGGAATACAATCTGATTTTTCCATTCCCCTTCAGATTTCCTTCGAGACACGCCTTTTCAAAATCCGGTTCCACTGTAAGAAATCCGTCATATAACGGCAATGCCATACTGATTATCCCCAGAACCTGTCCCGTATCTGCCGGATTGTCCAGACCAAAATGTACAAATCCCTCTAATTCATCCGGTTTTATAATCGCTAAAATTTCTTTCACATAATCTATGATATCCCTCTTTGCCAGTTCAAACCTTCTGGAATGATATACCTTCAGCAAAGCATCCTTTTTGCTATTTATTTTCTTTAGCTTATCCATTAATAGTTGCAGCTTCTCACGGATATCCCTGATTTTTCCACGGATTTTTGAAAGCAGTGTCTTCCGGTCAGATTTTTTCTCCCTTTTCCTGCCAGTGTTCCCCTGGCGGCTTTCCCCAGAGTCTGTCACAGCCTTCCCAGACTCCTTTTCAAAGTGCCGTCTGCCCTCTGTCTGCTCCTCCCTGCTTTCTTCCTTTTCTTCCTTCTCCTCCTTAAGCTCCCGGGAAATATCTTCTTCCTCCTCATCAAAAGCAAAGAATTTTCTTCCCAGCCATGATATCTTTTTATCCGTATTGGTCATTACCACCTGTCCAAACAGCTTTATTACATATTTTACCTCCTGGTTCTCGCAAAAGACAGCTGCATTTAACATAACCGGTCTCCATTTTACGGATGCCTCCGCCTGAAGCACGGAATAAAAGCTGCCTGCAAACCGGTAACGGATTGGCACAAATAGCAACATTCCTAATATGAAAATCAATAATCCAAGGATGACCAGCAAAACAATCCCTGTCACCTTTAACACTGTCAATATCATGTATTCTCCTCGAAAAATGCATCTATCCGGATATTTCCTTCCTGAAAGCCGGCATCTGTTATAATCTGTTCAACCAATTGAAAGGCATCCTCGCGGCTCTTTGCAATTCCAACAACAATGAGCTCTCTCTTCATCTGCTTATAAAAGGTCTGTAACAGCTCCGGATACCAGTATACCTCTAAAATTCCCTGGCTGCCAATGGGCAGAGTAACTAAAAACAGGTTAAGCCTTAAAGACCCCCTTTTCATCTTCCTTTTAATAGAGGCAAATTCCCGGGCGGATATCTTATGCTTATATAATTTTTCATGAAACCGGATATCCATATTCTCACCTGCGCATTCCGACTATTCTTCCTCCATCATATCTTCCAGTATTCTGGCACATGCCATCAGCTCACTGGAATTACCACAATGATTCAGACTATATTCAATATAATCCTTAATTTCCTGCTGGGAATTAAACAATACCGGCATGCTTGAAAACATGGAAGCCATAACTGCCCGGTTTACTTCCTTTCCGTGATGCTCAAAAAATTCTGTCAAATCCTTTACCAGCTCATCCCGCTTTGCAGTAATATACTCTGAGCCGGCTGTCTCCTCCGCTTCGTCCTTCTCCTCTAAATCAATAAACAAGCTGCTAGACAACAGCTTTGAAATCAGCGTAAGGCTGGTAAAAATCTTGTCCGACATAATCCATGAAATCGTGTCACTGTGCTCCGATACAACCTCCGGCAAAATACTCTCAAATTGCATGATATCCTCGCCTAATGTTTCCTGGACACCCTCTATTTCCATAAATCCATCATCCACAAACTCCGGAATCTCACCGCTGGCTACAAAGGCATCATGCAGGCCTCTCAGCATCTGAATGCAGGTCTCTGTCTCCTTTTCCTCATTCTTCTCATATGGCAATGCAAGCAGCGCTGCATATAAATCATTTACAATGTCCATAGCCAGTAAATAATTGCTGACCAGCTCTGTCAGATGCGCCGTGGTAAGCGAGAACTGCTCCATCAGTGCCTGGTAGGCTTCAAGATTTATGTTCTTTATGTCCAGCTCTGCCAATGCGTTGATTACTTCTGCAATTTCCGGATAATCCTTTCCATACCCTTCCGGTAAATCCAGCAGCACCGTGGAGCGCAGCATTTTTACGAAATCATCTACAGCAGATTTGTCGGAACCGTTATAAATGTTAAGGGTATCTGTGAGATAATCAAAAAAACGTCCTTTTGTCATGCGGATTGGAAGCTGTCCCGTTACCATCTGTATCTTACTGTTAATAACCATCTTATCATTATCCGCAAACAGATAAGCAAATACCCTGGCTGCCAGCTCGCTTTCCTCCACAGGAACCACTTCCCCTGTTATCCCGTATTCAATCCGGTTTAACACATACTCATATAGCTGTAACGCATCTGTATAAGCCGTCAGAACCGTCATTTTTTGTTTCAGTGTTTCCCGCAATGCGTTCATTTCTTCTATGGCTGTTGTATAATCCTCTTTTAACTCATCCGAGAGAATTGTCTGGAATAACAATGTATGTATCCGGTTCATCACATCGGAAAGGCACTGGTCTGCGGACACATTTGCAGTGTCATCCTCCACCTCTTTCATGGTGTAATAATTAAGTACCAGATGAATCAGACTATACTCATATGCCGCATTGATATAAGCGCCCGCATAAGCCGGAAGCTTCATCTCCAAATCCTTATGCTGCATGATATCTCTGATATTTTTTTTATCCTCTTTTTTCATAATCACATATTCTCCTGCTATTTCTTATGCTGATGCGTAAACAAATGATTGCTGCAATACTCATAATTTCCCTTACAGCGTAAACAGTAACGAAATTCCAGATTTGGATTATCCTCTTCTGTCTGTCCGCAGACAGCACATTTATGTCTGGTAAGAATCTGTGTCTGGCGGACTTCTTTTTTGTATGCCCGTTTTCGTTTTTTATGTGCCGGTGTCACCCTTGTCCTGCCCTTCATCAGGAAATAGAACAGGATAAAGTTCAATACCGACATAATAACCGTTACCATTCCTGCATAATCCCCCATCATTCCATATGAAAGTACAGAAAGGATTAAATAGGCAATATCCAGATATCCCAGCCATTTGACCTTGATTGGAATAATAAAGTATAACAGCACCTGCATATCCGGAAACATAAAGGCATAAGCCAAAAACATACTCATACATAAATAATATGTAGATGTACCTGAATATTCCGCAAAAAATGCTGCTGCCTGTCCTTGTCCTGCCAGTCTCATAACCAGATAAGTGCCCACAACACCGATATCCGTAAAAAGAATTCCGGAAAGAATATATAAGGTATACCGGAAATCCCCCCATGCATTTTCCAGGGACCGTCCAACGGAATAATAAAACATCAGCGTGATAATAATCAGCAGGCTTGCCCCACCAGGCGGCATAATAACCCAGGTAAGCAGACGGTATATCTGTCCCTGCATAATCTTTGCCGGATTTAAGTTGATAAGGTATAATGCATCCGGCTGTACAATCTCAATAATATAGCCTACAACAAATCCAACAATTAAAATCACTGTCAAATTAGGAATTGCAAACTTTCCATATTTCCGCTCCAGTTTTGTTAAAAAATCCATAATTCATCATCCTTATTTTATAATATATTTATCTTAATTGTACTGGATTTCACCAGAGGCTTCCCTCTGGTGAAATCCGGTACTTAAGCTTCCGTTTCCTGTTCTGAATCCGGAGTTTCGTTTCTCGGCTGTCTGACAGGCATTCTTAAGATAAGTCCCTCCGGAAGTTCCAGCTCCAGCAGTGCCGGATTCCATTTGAAAAGGGTATTAAAGTCGGTTTCAAAGGCATTTAACACCTGGGATAAGGTATCACCTTCATTAACCACATATGTCTTCTCCGGTCTTGCCGGCATAGTGGGAATACAGATTTCATCCCCTATCTGCAAATTATACACATTTACATAAGGATTTAAACGCATAAGGTCAAATAACTTTACATCATATTTTCTGGCAAGCTTGTATAATGTATCCCCTGCCTCTATCACATGTACATATCCCCTGCAAACCGGGCGTCTTCCTCTGTCTTCATTCGAGGTGTTTGGCTGCATATCCATACAAATAACCTAAAGCACTTTTTACTATTCTATTCTGCTTTTCCATAAATGTTGCCTGTTTACTGTGCTTCCGGCTGCAGCTCTATCTTAAATAAATTGCCCTCAAACTTATCCTCATAATATTCCTGGTAACTGAGGGTATATGCATCCTTGTCTGCCACTGTAAAAAGAATGGATTTTGTAATGCTTTCCCCCTTTTTCAAGGTAAAAAGGTTATCCATGTAATCGTCCTGCTGCAAATCGTTATTCCCGTAACCGGTAATAATATCCCCGGATTTGCTTCCATCATAATCCAGCGTAAAGTCTGTAATACTCATGGATAAATTTTCATCGTAGGTATTTTTAATGGTAAGGGTCACCGATAAATATACCATTCCGGAATCTGCCTGATACAGACCATCCTGGAATTGAAATGTATTATATTTTTCCGCCTTATCCACTGTCACATCAAAAAAGGCTGTGCTGACCGTCTCCTTCATTCCGGCATTAATCTCGCCGCCATAGCTCCTGCCATCGTCCGATATCTCCGAACCGTTTTTATCCTTTTTCTGCCCACAGCCACTGACTAACGCCAGACACATGGTCAGCAAGCAAATGCAGGAAATTATTTTTTTATACTGTAGCTTCTTCTTTAACATAAGCAAATCTCCATATTCTCAACTGCTAATCATCTAAATACTGTATCATTCCAGGTCCCAGCTCATCCGTTGGTCTTGCAATGAATCCATGCTTTTCATAAAAGGCTTCACGCCCCTTGGCACACATCAGGCACAACATCATCCGGGCTCCCTCTGTACGAAGACCTTCCACATATTCAATCAAAGAACCAAGGACAATGGAACCAACACCCTGACACTGATATTCCGGAATTACAATTAAATCCTGTACATAACAGATGACAGCCCCGTCTCCTACAATTCTTCCCATGCCAACCAGCTTTTCCCCGTCATAGGCTCCCACGACACACAGACTATGCTGTAATGCCTGCTCCGCCTGGCTGGTTAACAGCTTTCTCCAGCCCACACATTTCCGGATAGCCAGATAATCCTGTACGGTTATGGTATCTTTCTTAATTGTTATCATTTTTATCTCACCAGTTTAACCTATTTTATCTGTATTTATTCCTTACACATCCAAACAGCCGCTATAGTCTCACTGGTACACCTTTCTCCTGTAAATAATTCTTCAGCTCTGCAATCTCAAGCTCTTTATAATGAAACAGGGAGGCTGCCAGAGCCGCATCCGCCTTTCCGGCAGTTAACGCATCATAAAAATGCTCCTTTGCACCTGCTCCCCCGGAAGCAATAACCGGAATCGAAACATTTTCACTAATTGTTCTGGTAAGCTCAATGTCATAACCCGCCTTGGTTCCATCACAATCCATACTGGTTAACAAAATCTCGCCTGCGCCCATTTTTTCAGCTTTCATTGCCCACTCCACAGCGTCTAAACCCACATCAATGCGCCCGCCGTTTTTGAACACATTCCAGCCCGAGCCATCCTGCCGCCTCTTGGCATCAATGGCAACAACAACACACTGGCTTCCGAATTTGTCGGCAGCGTCACTGATTAATTCCGGTGTATTAATTGCTGAAGAATTAATGGATATCTTATCGGCTCCCTCTCTTAAAATAGCTTTAAAATCCTCCACTGTGCGGATTCCTCCGCCTACCGTAAACGGAATAAAAACCGTCTCCGCAACACGTCTCACCATGTCAATAACAATATTCCTTGCATCAGATGAGGCTGTAATATCCAAAAACACAAGCTCGTCTGCCCCGGCTTCGTCATAGGCCTTTGCAACCTCCACCGGGTCACCTGCATCCCTTAAATTCACAAAATTAATACCCTTTACAACCCTGCCTCCGGTTACATCCAGACAGGGAATAATCCGTTTCGTATGCATATTAACATCCCTCCTTTAACGGAGATTCCAATGCAATAAAATTCTCAAGTATCTTCAATCCCACTGCACTGCTCTTTTCCGGATGAAACTGACATGCAAAAATATTATCCTTTTCTACACTTGCATGAATCCGGGTAGAATAAAATGTAGTTGCGGCAACCTCCTCTTCCTCAGCTGCCTGTAAATAATAGGAGTGGACAAAATATACATAGGAATTATCCTCTATTCCCTGAAACAATGCCGCATCTTTTTTGATATGCAAGGAATTCCATCCCATATGCGGAATTTTTAAACCAGGCTGTTCCGGAATCCTTTTTATGGTTCCCTTTAAAAGTCCCAGCCCTGTCACTCCCGGAGTTTCCTCACTGCTCTCATACAATAACTGTAAGCCCAGGCAAATGCCCAAAAATGGAATTTTCTTCTCTACCACATCATAGATTACCTGCTCCAGCTTATAATCCCTTAGCTTTCCCATAGCATCCCCAAAGCTGCCTACTCCCGGTAATATCACCTTCTCGCTTGCCAGGATTTCATCTCTGTCTCTTGTAATCCGAGCCTCCTGTCCAAGATATCCCAGTGCTTTTTCCACACTCTTAATATTGCCGGCATCATAATCCAGTATTGCTATCATTCGCTCACTTCCTCTTCCTGCTCTTTTGGCAGTGCAGATTCCAGATTATTTTCCAGTTCTGCCTGCTGTTTAACATAGCTTTGAATTACCTGAACATACTCATAATTCGTCATGGCATTAATCTCTACAGCTCTTTCCACTGTAATTCCATACTGATTCGCCAGTGCAGATTGAATCTGGCTGAATGCATAATCTATGTCACTGGTAATTCCCAGCTCTTCCGCTTCTTCATAATGCTCATAGTACTTATCTACTCCCCGCAGGAGAGAGTCCAGAGCCTTTTCCTGCCTGCCCAGCTTGATGTTAGACTGATAGGATTCGTAGAGCCTCTCTACATACATAACTGTATAAATGCGTTCCTTCAGATTCTGGTCCTTTTCCTTTACCTCTACTCCCTTAATTTCATCATATGCCTTATGGTACTTCTGGCTGGAAAAATAATTCGCTGCCTTCTCTATCGCCTGAACATAATTAAAATTATTGGATGCCATATAGAAAAGAAAGGTTCCTCCCAAAAACAGAGAGAAAACAAAAATCACCATCGGTGTATTCAGCTTTTTTTCCGGCTCTGCACTGGCAAGCTCCTGCGCTCTGCGCTTCGCCTTTTTCTCTGCCTTTACCCGTTTTTTTTCAACTTCCTCTTTTTTCTTCTGTCCGTTTTTTAATGCTTTTTCAGCCTTCGCTGCATCTGCCTTTTCTTTCTTAAGCTTAGCTGCTTCCTGCTTCTTCGCCTTTTTTACAGCCTTTTTCGCCTCAATTGCCGCCAGCTCCTCATCCGTAACCACATCCTCCTCATCCGGGTCACCGAATAAAATCTGCATAAAACTCTTTTTTCCCTGGGGCATTTCTCCATCCACATTTTCCGTGCCGCCAGACACATTGCTGTCAGAAAGTCTTTCCCCGTCATCAGGCTTGTCAGCTGTAGGCACTTCTCCATCTTCCTCACCCATATCCAGCAGGGAGAATAAATCATCCAGGCTGTCCTCAGCCTCTGACGACAGCTCGCCTGTTCCCACTTCACTCTGAGGCTCCTGTACTCCCGCCGGACTGGCATCCAAATCAATAACCGAATCCTCTACATCACCATTTTTTTCCTTTTCCTCCAGCAGACTGTCTAAAAAATAATCCGCATCAAAATTCTCTTCCTTTACTTCCTGAGGCTGGGAATCCGTACCGGCTTCCGGCTCTTTTGCAGTGGCTGCAGTCTCTTCTGACGGCTCATAGGAATCCGATATCTCCAAATTTCCTTCAAAGCTTTTTATCAGGTCATCCAGATTCTCTGCATTCACATCATCCAGCTTCGTCATATCCACATCATCAAAATCAATATCCGAAAAATCCAAATCCCCAATATCTAAATCTGCAAGATTATCCAGCTTGTCCAGCTCATCCATCTGTTCCTCAGAAAAAGCCAAATCATTTTCCAGAGAAGATAGGCTGGCATCCTGCTCTAAATCCATATTAAACATATCTTCTTCTGATATTGCATTTTCCTCCAGACGGTTTCTCTTTTCCCTCTCCATCTGGCTATCCAGTTCATCCTCAATTTTATGGTCAATCTCTTTGTCTAATGAAACCTCATTCAAAAGATTGTCAAGATAATTTTCATCCATAAAGCCACCCCGTTCTATAAATAATAAACAACATTATCATACGATTTTTTAATTCACCAAAACTATGTAAACAAACATGATTATTCTACCATATCTTTTGTATTTTAACAAGGAACAACTCTCATCTGGGTTAATTTTGTACTTAAGCTCTTGCTTTTTATATGTATTTATTATATATTATAAGTGTATTCAAAAGGAGGGATGTCCATGAAGTCTACATTATACGTTGAATATCAGGAAAAACAATTAGAGGAAAAGGAATTAGTTGCCAAAGCAAAGAAAATCTGGACTGGAAGCGGTAAAAAGGTATCCGAGCTTACATCATTACAGCTATACATAAAGCCAGAGGAAAACATGGTATACTGTGTTTTCAATGAAGATATGAAAGGTGAATTTTCACTGGACTAATTCTTAACAGCACCTACAGAGCCTGCCACCGGCAGTTTCTTCCGGATGCATGGCAGCAAAGGCATAATAAAAGGACTGCATTAGCAGTCCTTTTATTATGTCCTGATATCCGTTTTCCACTGTTCCTTACTCATCGCCGATTCCGCTGAGAATCAGGTTATCAATACATTTTACCAGCTGACCGATTTCCGGTTTGGAAATCTGGGCATCCGCTCCCAAACGTTCTCCCTTGCGTTTCATATCTTCATTAATCAGGGAAGAGAATATAATAATCGGCAGATGCTTAAGCGACTCATCACTTCGGATTAACCGAATCAGTCTGTGACCATCCATCTGCGGCATCTCAATATCCGTAATAATACACTTTACACCATAGTCTACTCCGTTATTTTTCTTAAGCTCCTGCAGCTTGTCCCATGCCTCCTGTCCATTGGCATAAATATGTAAATTCGTATACCCGGACTGGGTTAATGCATCCGTCACCAGCTTCTGAAGCATTGGGGAATCCTCTGCAATCACAATTGGAATTGTATTACGCTCCCTCTCGCCTAATTCTGCGAGCTCAGATATCTTAAGACTGGTTTCCGGACAAATCTCCTCCACAATACGCTCAAAATCCAAAACAATAATCAGAGATTCCATTTTCTTGATAATACCGGTTGCGATTCCTGCCCCCGGCGCATTTACGGTGGCATCCGGCTTTACAATATCCGTCCAGGAAACACGGTGAATCCCCAGCACCTGCTCCACGTCAAAAGCAATATTCAGGTTATTAAAATTCGTAATAATCAGCATATCGCTCTTATGGTTCTCACTCCCGGAAAAGCCCAGAGCTTTTACCAGATTAATTACTGTAATAATCGTATCTCTTGGCATAAAAATACCTTCAATACATGGATGGGAGTTTGGTATAGGTGTAATATCCGTCATCGGAAGAATCTCCCTCACTTTTGCAACATTAATACCATAATGATTACCTGCTACGGTAAATTCCAGCACCTCTAATTCATTTGTTCCGCTCTCCAGCAAAATATTGGTATCCATATCAAAACCCCCTTGTTATAATATCTCAATCATATTATCCATATCATTATAATTGATATAAAGCTCCATTGATTCCAGCTGTTCCTTCATACTGTCCGAAATTTGAAACAGCAAAACAGCCTCCTGCTTCTCCCCCGGCTGTACAGATGTCTCCAGGGTTCCCAAATCATTCATTAAAATAGTCAGCATTGGATTGGCAGCATTCGTTCCATTGCAGACAATATGATAATCCAGCTGCTTGTCCATCAAAGAAACATCCACCACATCCTCTGTTGTATTCTGAACCTGAAACCGGATTACAAGCAGCTGGCAGCCATCTGCTGCTTCCACGCCAACCACTGCGTCTCCTTCCTCCGCCTCCGGATACCGGTCAACTATCTGATAATCCTTCAGGCTGATAGATACACCTGCTATACCTGCAATCTTCGCAATGTCACCTTCACTGCCCACCGTCCGTTCCTCCGTAGAAGCACCTTCCTCCGTATCCCGGACATTCTGGTTCTGCTCTTCCGTGGTAACCTCCTGTGTATCCTCCTGCTCTGTAGACACCTCTTCTGTCATTTCCTGCGCTGCCTTATCCCCTTCTGCAATGCGGTCCACATAATCCACATCATATTTTAAAAGTAACCCGGCAGCATATTCCGCAATCAGCTTTGTCTCTTCGTCTGTCAAATCCTTTACATCATTACACCCTGCCAAAAAGAATAGACAGGTGCTTAACATTAAAAGAGATAACCATTTCTTCATCATGTCTGTCCCCTCAATCCCTTCAGTAATTACGCTTCATTATAGCATGAAATACACATTACATCAACTTTTTTTGTCCTCACAGTACTGCTTTGCATGCTCTAATTCAAAGTAAAATACCACTCCATTTTCTGTATTGTACGCTCCATAAGCTCTTCCATGAAGCTTCATGGCGGCGGCAACAATGGATAAGCCAATACCGCTTCCTCCATATTCCCTTGTCCTCGCCTTATCTACTTTATAAAACTTTATCCAGATTTTATCCAGCTCATCCTCCGGAATCTGTTCTCCTTCGTTAAAGACACATATCCGCAATATATCTTCCTTTTCTTCCAGAGTAACAGCCACATTTCCACCCTCCGGTGCATAGTGAATCGCATTTGTCAGATAATTACTGTAAACCTCCTCCAGCATAAATTCATCTCCCCATACATATACCGGGTTTTCATAGGGAAAATTTAATGTCACCTGGTTCTGCTGTAACATAATTTCCAAAGAGGAATTAATATTGCGCATTAATTCAATTATATCAAATCTCTCGAAGTTAATCTTATTGGTTCCAAATTCCAGCTCGTTTAACGCCAATAGCTTTTTGACTATGACGTTCATCCGGTCTGCTTCATCCATGATAACCTCACAGTAAAAATCCCTGCTCTCCGAATCATCTGAAATATTTTCCTTCAGACCCTCTGCATAACCCTGAATCAATGCAATCGGCGTCTTTAACTCATGGGATACGTGTGACAAAAATTCTTTCCGCATCTCATCAATCTGGGTTTTCTCCTCAATATCCTTCATCAGCTTCGCATTTGCCGTTTTAAGCTCCGAAATCGTCGCCTCCAGTTCCTTTGACATTGAGTTAATACTGCTTCCCAGCTCTCCAATCTCATCATTTGTATAATTTTTTACCTTAGCTTCAAAATCCAGCTGTGACATTCTCTTTGCAACCATTGCCATCTCATGAATCGGCTTCACGTAGGAGCTGCTGATAAAGAACATCGCCAGACAGCCAACTATAATGGCAAGAATCCCCACATAGGAGTACAAATGCATGGTCGCCGCCACAGTCTCATTAAACCTTGTGGCAGAGGTACGCAGGGCAACCCTGCTTTTATTATCCAGAACGCCGACCAAATCGTAGAAATTGGAATTCATTTTATCATCATAGTTTTGATGGAAGATGTAATACCCCTGGCTGCCATCGGCAAACAGACCTGCCAAATCCTCTTCATCCTTACCCTCAAGAAGATTGGTAATCAGCTGCATGCTATCCCACATCTTGCTTTTTTCATTGATATTGCTGTATATGGTTCCATCCGGGCATAGTACGAAAATATCAATCTCTCCATCCGCAGCCAGCTTTGACAAATGCTCCCTGATTTCCTCATCCGTCAGACCGTCTGTGTTAAAGACCATATTGATATTTTCATACATACTTGTCATACGGTACTTTAATTCACTCAGAAAATAAGCCTTGACGCTCAGCTGGGTAACCGCAAGGGAAGCAAATACCGTCATGGTCATCATAATCATTAAAAGCATTGTTAACTTAAACCGCAAAGAATGTTTAAACCGTTTTATCATACTATTCCTCATCTACATTAAACTTATAGCCCATTCCCCATATTGTTTTGATATAATCACCGCAATCCCCCAGTTTACTGCGCAGCTTCTTAACATGTGTGTCAATCGTTCTGGCATCTCCAAAGTAGTCATAATTCCATACATTATTAAGAATTTTTTCTCTGGAAAGCGCTACTCCCTGGTTTACAACAAAATAATTCAAAAGCTCAAATTCCTTAAAGCTCAAATCTACATTCTTACCCTTTACCTTAACTGTATGAGCAGAAATATCCAGTTCAATTTCACCTGCCACCAGCACCTCCTCCTGGGAAGTACCGGATGTACGTCTCAGAATCGCCTCTACTCTTGCCACAAGTATCTTCGGACTGAAGGGTTTTGAAATATACTCGTCTACCCCTAACTCAAAGCCCAGCAATTCATCTCTCTCATCTGATTTAGCGGTAAGCATAATAATCGGAACCTCTGACAATGCACGGATTTCCTTACATGCCTGCCAGCCGTCCATCTTTGGCATCATAACATCCAATATAATCAGGGCAATGTCCTTGTTCTCAATAAAAACATCCACCGCCTCTTCACCGTTTGCCGCTTCCAAAACCGCATAATCCTTTCGGATAAGAAAATCCTTTACCAGCTTGCGCATACGGCTCTCATCATCCACCACTAGAATTTTAATCTGACTCATACAACAACCTCCTTACAAGCAGACAGAAGCCCGTCCACTGAATTTTATATGCCTGGCAACAAAAAGAGACAGGTAACCCTATCTGCCTCTTCAATTATTCCTTCACAGCTGTACTACCATGAAATGAATTGTACCATTAAATTATGTTAGAACTGTGATTTCATTCCTCTGAATCTATATTTAATTCTTTTTCCTTTTCTTTGACAGCCTGTTCTCTTTGCTCCAAATCCTCCTGCCATGCAGAATATTTGTCCACAACCTTCCTCTCCGTATTCACATACCCTACATTAGGATTCACTGCTGCAATCACAAACATCGCAATCACCATGAATGCCAGTGCTGCAATCACAATTGACATTCTCTTTTTCACAAGCTGAAGCTGCTGTATTTTCATTTCCATAACACCCTGGTTCAACCTGCTTACCTTGTCATATTCCATACTCTTCGGAAGATGGATTACGGGAAGTTCCTGTTCATCATAGGAAAATTCCGTTATCAGGGTATGGCGAAGCTCATACAGAAAGCTATATCCGATTATGGTTTTAAACATATTCCGCTCTAACAGCTTCACATAGAGCGCATATACATCCTCGGGATTGGAAAATTCGGTTCTTTCCCGGATAACCTCGATATTCTTTTGTTCTTTCAGGGCAATCTGTGCTTCCCTCATGCTGGGAAATACAAATCCCTCTACCATTAATGTATCTCTCTCCATACCTATATATCCCAACCCATACCTGTATTGAAGTGATAAAGTGTGCAGAAAGTGTGCAGCTTGTGTAGTACACACTTCCAAAAGTATTGCTCTTCCGTTGTTTTTCGGAATGGAGCTGAGGGGAATCGAACCCCTGTCCGAAGACTCTTCCATCATGGCATCTCCCATTACAGTCGCTTTACTGACATTCCCTCAGACTGCCGCCAACCGACAGGCTGCAGTCCTTAGTAGCTTCATCAATCTTTTACTGCGTCAAAGCTTTCGCAGCAAAGTGCCCCACTGTTTTGATGCCTTATCCCAAGCCATGGGTTAACTCAGGTAAGACAGCTGCCACTAGGCAGCGTACGCTAACTTTTCGTCTGCGTTTATATTTAATTCCAGTTTTTTAGATGGTCCTGGTCCATCAATGGCTTCCATGATTTCTAAATCCCCGTCGAAACCAGTACAACCCCTGATTATATACAGACGTTTCTGTTCAACACGGGCACTTAAAAAAGTATCCTGTTTATTTATCTGATTCAGAGCTCTCTGTAGTCTCAGAATCCGTTTCTGACGTTCCTTCTGTGCTGTCCTCTTCCTGTGCAGCAGCATCCTCAATAGCATCGCTGATTGCATCTGCCGCATCCTGGGACTCCGTAGCTTCCGTAGTCTCTGTAGTCTGGCTTAACACCGCAATATCCGATGCGTGGTTCTCATCAATATAATTACCGATAAATGCCTCCAAAGTAGAATCTCCCACAAATTTTGGCTGTTCTTTATATATTTTTATCCCAAGGGGGACACCGATAATTGCCCCGATAACCAGCGCTGCCGTCACACATTTAACTGCTGTTCTGATTTTTCGCTTTTTTTCAAGCTCTTTGCGGTGTTTTTTCTCGTATTTTCTCTTATCAACTTTTGCCTGGCTCATATTATCCTCCCTGTCGTGCATTTCCTATGCTTTGCCCGTTTTGCATACATATTCTTTCATGCCCACCTTACGAAATATAATCATACCACATATTGTGAAAAAATAAAATCGAAATTTTCGTGAACATCAAAATTCATACTTTTATCTCATATTCCGTATTTTAAACTCTTTTTCTGCTTCCCGCTTCATATCCTTTTTGGCAATATCATTTCTCTTATCGTACAGCTTTTTACCTCTCGCAAGACCAATCTCTACTTTAACCAGACTGTCCTTAAAATATACTTTAAGCGGTACGATGGTATACCCCTTCATTTTTGCCTGCCCCATTATCTTATTAATCTCATACCGGTGAAGCAGCAGCTTTCTGGGACGAAGCGGGTCCTTGTTAAATATATTTCCCTTTTCATAGGGTGAAATATGCATCTGACGAATAACTACCTCGCCATTTTCCACTGCAACAAACGCTTCCTTAATACTGCAGTGTCCAAGGCGGAGGGATTTTACCTCTGTTCCATGAAGCTCTATCCCCGCCTCAAATTTCTCATCTATAAAATAGTCAAAATATGCCTTTTTGTTGTTGGCAATCAACCGTTCTCCCTTTTGTTTTGGCATGTTGTCCCTTCTTTCTCCTCTCCGTGAACAGGTTTATTTTTATATCGGTCAATTAATTCCTGTTCATTATAGTCCGTTTCCATAAGCTCCGGTTCTTCCACCAGTTCAAAATCGATAATGCGCAAAAGCTTATCTGCATGAACCGCCCTCACCTTCACCGCCTGTCCCATGGCATAGGTCTTTCCCGATTCCTTACCCACAATCGACATGGTCTCGTCACTGTAAATATAAAAGTCATCCGGAATAGTGTTAATCCGTACCATTCCCTCCACGGTATTGGCAAGCTCCACATAAAAACCATATGCGGTAACACTGGAAATGATTCCATCAAACTCCTCTCCGATGCGCCGGCTCATATATTGCACTTTTTTGAGCTTTTCAACCTCACGTTCTGCCTCCTGTGCCCTGCGCTCATTACTGGAATTTGACTCTGCCACCATCGGCAGTATACTTCTGTAATGCTCCAGTCTTTTTTCATTCAGCCTGCCATGCAGATTTTCCTTGATAATCCGGTGAATCTGCAAATCCGGATACCTTCTGATTGGTGAGGTAAAATGACAGTAATATTTTGTGGCAAGACCAAAATGTCCTGTACATTCCGTGGAATACCTTGCCTGCTGCATGGTGCGCAGGGTGATGCGGCTGATGAAGCCCTCCTCGGGAGTTCCCTCCAGCTTCTTTAACAGCTTCTGGAATTCCTTTGGATGAATACTGTCGCCGGAAGACTTGAAATAATAGCCAAAGCCCGCCATCACATGGCTTAATTTCTCCACCTTCTCCGCATCCGGCTCCCCATGGGTACGGAATTCAAAGGGAACCTCCTGCCAATAATAATCCTCTGCAATCGTCTCGTTTGCCATCAGCATAAAATCCTCGATTATTTTATGTGCCGGATTGCGGTCGCAGGGATTAATTTCAATCGGCTCCCCCGCCTCCGTCAGCTTTATCTTCGCCTCCGGGAAGTCAAAATCAATGGAGCCTCTCGCCATACGCTTTGCCCGTATGAGCCCGGAAAGCTCCAGCATATCGGAAAAATACGCAATATATTCCCTGTATTCCTCCAATATCTGTACACCTGATATTTCTGTACCGTCATTTAAAACCAGTGTAATGTCCTCCGGCTTTACACCGGTATCCCTGCTGTAATCTATACCGTCATAGACGCCATGGTTCACAACCGCATTCATTTTCAATATGGCATCCACCTGGCGGTAACTCATTCTGCGGTCTACATGAATCACGGTTTCTGCAATCTGATGTCCGATTACCCTTCCGCTAAAATCAATATCCATAATGCAGGACAATGCCAGCCTGTCCTCTCCCTGGTTCAGGGAACAGATACCGTTAGACAGCTTATGGGGCAGCATGGGAATCACACGGTCCACCAGATACACACTGGTTCCCCGTTTCAATGCCTCTTTATCCAGCGCAGAATGCTCCTTCACATAATGGGTCACATCTGCGATGTGCACTCCGAGCTGATACCCGTTTTCCCCCTTTGTCAGGGTTATGGCATCATCCAAATCCTTTGCATCTTCCCCGTCAATGGTCACCGTCTGCCAGCTGCGAATATCCAGCCTGCCCTCTGTTTCCTCCAAAGATACGGAATCCGGAATCCTCTCCAGATACTGCATAACATTGTCCGGAAAATCCATAGGCAGATTATACGCTCTGACAATGGATAAGATATCCGTGCCCGGGTCATTTACATGTCCCAGTATCTCAACAACCTTCCCCTCCGGCTTCCTGTGTTCTCCTCCAAAGCCTGTAAGCTTTACCACAACCTTATGTCCGGTAACTGCGCCCATACTGTTTTTCTTTGAAATGAAAATATCATCCGAAAGCTTCTGGTTATCCGGGATGACAAAGCCAAAGCTTTTCCCCTTTTGAAAATAGCCCACAACCTCATCATTTCCGTGCTCAACAATGCGGAGAACACGGGCTTCCTTCCTTTTTCCCTCCGGCGCTCCGGTAATCTGAATCATCACCCTGTCGTTATGCATGGCTCCGCCGGTGGCGTGGTCTGCAATAAAGTAATCTTCCTCTTCCCCCTCCACTGATACAAAGCCAAATCCCTTCTGATGTCCAATAAAGGTTCCAATCTTTGTGACTTCGGATAAGGACTGGTACTTTCCTCTTTTCGTCAGTAAGACCTTTCCTTCTTTTACCAGGTCTGCAAGGATATTCCTGAATTCCTCTCTGTCCTCCGGGGAAACCTGCAACAAAAATGCAAGCTCCTTCTGTTTTAAGGGTTTGTAATGCTTGTCATTTATAACGCTTACTATTCTGTTTTTTTTCTCCTCATAATCTGACATGTTATTTTTCTTCATAAACCAAACAATTTCTCCCCGGATACATATTACTCTGTAAAAAGATAAGAGCCGCTACATATTATGCAGCAGCTCCGAAATCCTAATTTAAAAACTTAGAACTAATCACCAGGGCTAATATTAAGAATAGTGCAACACCGATGGCTGTTGCCAACACTAAAAAACCTTCTTTGGAACGCCCCTTGTTCTTACTCCAGTAGGTGTCTGCATTGGAACTTCCTCCTGCAAGACTTCCCAAACCGTTATCCTTCGCTTCCTGACATAATACCAATACTATAATAATAGCGCATATAATTACAAATACGACTGTAAGTGCTGTCTTCACAAAAAACACCTCCTATTCCGAAAAAACTCACTAATCGGTATTGTAACACAGTGTTTTCATAAAGACAAGCAGTTTTTTGGAAAATATTAGTCCGCTTAGCGGAAAGCATACTCGGAAACCTTTCCAATCTCCTCTTCAATCTTTAACAGACGATTATATTTTGCCGTGCGGTCACTTCTGCAGGGTGCTCCGGTTTTAATCTGCCCGGAACCGGCTGCAACTGCCAAATCTGCAATAAAGGTATCCTCCGTCTCGCCGGAACGGTGGCTCACAATGGTCTTATAGCCCGCATTTTTCGCCATTTCAATGGCATCCATGGTCTCTGTCAATGTCCCAATCTGATTGAACTTTATTAAAATCGCATTTGCAATGTTGTCCCGGATGCCGTCGGACAACCGTTTTGTATTTGTGACAAACAAATCGTCTCCCACCAGCTGCAGCTTGTCACCCAGCCGGTAAGTCAGAAGCTTCCAGCCCTTCATATCATTTTCATTCAATCCGTCCTCCAGCGAAAAAATGGGGTAACGCTCCACCAAATCCTCATAATACTGCACCATTTCCTCTGCATTCCGGTAGATATCTTTTCCTGCCATTTTACTTTCTCCCGGAAAATAATACAGCTCAGAATTTTCATCATATAATTCAGAAGCCGCAGCATCCAAAGCAATCCTTATATCATTATCCGGACGGTAGCCGGCCTTTTCCACTGCCTCCACAATTAAATCCAGGGCATCTGAGGTGGTGGCAAGGTCCGGTGCAAATCCGCCTTCATCCCCTACACCTGTAGCCAGTCCCTTTCCCTTCAATACCTGTTTTAACTGGTGGTAAATTTCACATGCCATTTCCATTGCCTGGGAAAAATTATCAGCACCCACCGGAGCAATCATAAACTCCTGTATATCCACTGTGTTATCCGCATGCTTTCCTCCATTTAATATGTTCATCATAGGGATAGGCAGAACCTTCGCATTTGTCCCTCCAATATAGCGGTACAACGGAAGACCCACTGCGTTAGCAGCCGCCTGGGCACATGCCAGGGAAACCCCCAGAATTGCGTTTGCACCATATTTTGACTTATTTTCCGTTCCATCTGCCTGAATCAGCAGCCGGTCAATTTTCACCTGTTCTAATACATTCATTCCGATGATTTTATCAGCAATCCTTGTATTTACATTATTGACAGCCTGCTCCACACCGTTTCCCAGATGGCGCTTGTCGCCGTCCCGAAGCTCATGGGCCTCATACTGTCCGGTGGATGCCCCGCTGGGAACCGCTGCACTTCCTGTAATTCCATCTTTTAAAGTAACCGTAACCTCTAGTGTTGGATTGGCTCTTGAGTCCAGTATCTCAATTGCATGTACATCTAAAATCTCATACTCTTTCATGAAATTATCCCTTCCTATCAAATTACTTTACTAGCAAGTATTTCCACATTTTAAAGTTTTATACAGATAATATGGCTTCGATGTATTTTACCTATAAAAAGAGGATATGCCCTCTATTTTCTTTTGTGGCATATCCTCTTTTCCATATAAATTCATTTATAAAATTGCTGTTCCTATTTTACAATCAGGCTCTTTCCTGTCATTTCAGCCGGCTGAGGAAGCTCCATAATCTCCAACAGGGTTGGTGCAATATCTGCAAGGCAGCCGCCCTCCCGCAGCTTCACATCCCCATAGTTTACAAGAATAAACGGTACCGGGTTCGTGGTATGGGCTGTATGTGGATTACCGGTTTCGTAATCAATCATTTTCTCTGCATTTCCATGGTCGGCACAGATAAACAAAACACCATCCACCTTCTTCACTGCCTCCACTGCAGAGCCCACACAGGCATCCACACGTTCAACTGCCTTAACTGCAGCAGGAATTACGCCGGTATGTCCCACCATATCTGGATTTGCAAAATTAATAATAATTACATCATATTCCCCACAGGTAATAGCAGCATCCAGCTTCTCACCAACCTCCGGTGCACTCATCTCCGGCTGTAAATCATAGGTTGCAACAGATGGAGATTTTACTAAAGTTCTGTCCTCATCCTTATTCGGCTCCTCTACACCGCCGTTGAAGAAGAATGTAACATGGGCATATTTTTCCGTCTCTGCAAGCCGTAGCTGCTTCTTACCCATCTTTGCAAGATACTCGCCAAGGGTATTCTTAATAGACTGCTTCTTAAATGCAACCAGCTTATTTGGAATGGATTCATCATAATCCTTAAAGCATACATAGGTAACCGGTATACGTCCATTTCTTCTTTCAAAGCCTGTAAAATCATCATCACAGAAGGCTCTTGTAAGCTCTCTTGCACGGTCTGGACGGAAGTTGAAGAAGATAACGGAATCCTTCGGTTTCACAGTTGCCACCGGCTTACCATTCTCCATAATAACAGTAGGAAGCACAAATTCATCCGTTACTTCCTTCGCATAGGAATCCTCCATAGCCTGTACCGGGTCTTCTGCAGTCTCACCTTCGCCGTAGGCTAACGCTGCATATGCCTTTTCCACACGGTCCCAGCGGTTATCCCTGTCCATTGCATAATAACGTCCGGATAAAGAAGCTACCTTTCCGACACCAATCTCTTTCATTTTAGCCACCAGCTCGGCTACATAATCCTTTCCGGAAGCCGGAGGTGTATCACGTCCATCCAAAAACGGATGCACATACACATTGTGAAAGCCCTGTCTCTTGCATAACTCTAAAATACCATACACATGGGTATTATGGCTGTGCACACCACCGTCTGACAGCAAGCCCCACAAGTGTAAATCAGAGCCATTTTTCTTACAGTTATCAATGGCTTCTAATAACGCCTCGTTCTGGAAGAAGTCACCGTCCTCAATTGCCTTGGTAATGGACGTTAAATCCTGATAAATAATACGTCCTGCACCGATATTCATATGACCAACCTCTGAGTTTCCCATCTGTCCGTCCGGCAGACCAACTGCCAGCCCGGAAGCATTTCCAGGAACAAACGGACATTCCTTCATCAACTTATCCATAACAGGGGTATTTGCCATTGCGATTGCATTTCCCTCTGTCCTGTCATTTAAACCATAACCATCAAGTACCATTAAAACAACTGGTTTTTTACTCATAACTTGTCTCCTTTTATAATGTATTTTAAGAAGCCTGATTGCTTCCGGTATTCCCTTAAACAGTTTACCATATTAAAAAGATTTTGCAATAAAAATAAAAATATCCAAAAATATTTAATTTTTCTATCCTACAGGGACAGCTCCTTCTTCATCAGATGAACCAGCTCCCGGATATTCAAATGCTCCGCATGTATCGTAATGTCTGCATAGCGCTCATAAAGAGGCTTTCTCTCCTCATATAAATCCCGGAATGTCTGTCCCACACGGATGGATACCCCGCGTTTGGTCAAATCCCCAATCCGCTCACACAGGGTTTCATAGGAAAGCTCAATATAAATAACCGTCCCAATGGATTTTAAATGCTCCATCGCCTCTTTTCCGTAGATTACACTGCCGCCGGTGGCAATAACCGCCTTATGGTAATCCATGGATGCATTCACCTCATTCTCAATTTTATTAAATCCATCTAATCCCTGTCCGTCTATGATTTCACTCAGCAAAAGTCCCGTGCGCTCCTGAATAACCAAATCCGAATCAACGAACCGGTATCCCAGGGCTTTAGCAAGCACTACGCCAATGGTACTCTTGCCGCTGCTTGGCATCCCTATTAATATAATATTATCTTTCATAAATCGTACATCTTATTTCGCGCAAAGGTCTTGATATGCGCCAGAAGCCTTTCATCCGGCTCCATGGAAACAAGCTCCTTCCTTCCATCTGATTCTATTACGAGGGAAATCACCTGTCCCTTTCCGGTTCGGGAAGAATAATCCCGTTTCTTTGCAAAATTCTCAGTGGAAATACGCGGTGAATCCTTTGGAACAATCATTGTCACCTGGTCTAATTCAAAGCTCATAAGCTCTTTTCTCCTGCTTGCATTATAGATTGCCGCAATCTCTACACTTCCATTGGTCAGGGTATATTCATATTCCAGATTATGATTTCCCAGACAATAGAAAAACAGACAAATTCCCACAATAAAAACCAGCAGTCCCAACGCTCCCGTAAACAGGAAAAGAACAATCCCTGCCACCGCTAAAAGAACACATAAGAAAAGCTGGATATAGTAATTTTTACCTGGCTTTGCACTCACTGCCTGTTCCATATAACTATCACTTAACATATGCTACCTCCATTTTGAAAATGATAACCCGATAGCATTTACCACCGGGTTATATATTTTTTATTTATTTAGCTGTCAGATATTCATCAATGGCTTTTGCCGCCTTTTTGCCTGCACCCATGGCAAGAATAACCGTAGCTGCACCTGTAACAGTATCTCCACCTGCATACACACCGTCCTTGCTGGTCTTCATGGTATCTTCCTCTACAATGATACCTCCCCATTTCTGGGTATCCAGTCCCGGTGTTGTCTGGCGGATTAACGGATTCGGGCTCTGTCCGATTGCAATTACAACCGTATCTACATCTATAACATAGTTAGAACCCTCAATCGGCTTCGGAGAACGTCTTCCAGACTCATCCGGCTCGCCTAACTCCTGTTTGATAACCTCAATGCCGGTTACCCATCCATCTTCGCCATGGATTGCACAAGGATTATTTAATAGTTTGAAGATAATGCCCTCTTCCTTGGCATGATGTACCTCTTCTGCTCTCGCAGGAAGCTCTTCCTCTGAACGTCTGTATACAATATATACCTCTTCCGCACCAAGGCGCTTCGCTGTTCTTGCCGCATCCATCGCCACATTACCGGCACCCACAACGGCAACCTTTTTCCCTACCTTGACAGGTGTCGGCGTCTCCGGGAACTTGTACGCCTTCATCAGGTTTACACGGGTTAAAAATTCATTTGCAGAATATACACCAAGTAAATTTTCACCAGGAATATTTAAAAATCTTGGAAGACCTGCACCGGAGCCTACAAACACAGCCTCATAGCCCTGCTCCATCAGCTCGTCAATGGTAACGGAACGTCCCACGATTACATTTGTCTCAATATCTACGCCAAGCTTCTCAACCGTCTCGATTTCTTTTGCAACCAAATCCTTTGGCAGACGGAATTCCGGAATACCGTAGCTAAGCACTCCGCCAGCCTTATGTAACGCCTCAAATACCGTTACATCATAGCCCTTCTTAATCAGCTCCCCTGCACAGGTAATACCTGCAGGACCAGAGCCCACAACAGCAACCCGCTTTCCGTTCTTCTCAATATCAACCTGGGCAGGCTGTGCATTTGCCATATGGTAATCTGCCACAAAACGCTCCAGACGTCCGATTGCCACCGGCTCACCCTTAATGCCGCGGACACATTTTCCCTCGCACTGGTTTTCCTGTGGACATACACGTCCGCAGATTGCAGGAAGTGCATTTTCGCTTGTAATAATCTCATATGCGGCATCAAAATCCCCTTCTGCCACCTTCTCAATAAATCCCGGAATTGGAACATTTACCGGACAGCCGTCCATACACGGCTTATGCTTACAGTTCAGGCATCTTGCAGCCTCCTCCATTGCCATCTCTTTGGTATATCCCAATGCCACCTCTGAAAAATTCTTATTTCTAACATCTGGCTCCTGCTCCGGCATAGCCACCTTTGTCATACTCATATTTCTTTCCATCTGTATATCTCCTTTAATCATTTTGCAGCTAATTACAAATTCATCGAATCTTTTTTGCTTTCATCTCTTTACGCATTTGCCAGCTTACAGGTATGCTCTTCCTCCCTGAACATTCCCTGTCTCTTCATGCACTCATCAAAATCCACCAAAAAGCCGTCAAAATCAGGACCGTCTACACAGGCAAACTTTGTCTGTCCGCCAACAGTTACACGGCAGCCGCCGCACATTCCGGTACCATCAATCATAATCGGATTCAGGGAAACTGCTGTCGGGATGTCAAGCGGTTTTGTCACATTAACCACATTTTTCATCATAATTAAAGGTCCAATGGCAATGACCTCATCAAACTTCTCTCCCTTGTCAATCAGTTCCTGCAATACGGTTGTCACGAATCCCTTCGTGCCAAGACTTCCGTCATCCGTTGCAATATATACATTATCGCAGAACTCCTCAAATTTCTCCTTCAGGATAACAAACTCTGCAGAACGTCCGCCAATAATCACATCCACCTTTACTCCCATCTCATGAAGCTTTCTAAGCTGTGGATAAAGCGGTGCAGAACCAACTCCACCAGCCACACCAATTACATGACCGCATTTATGTAACGGAGCAGGCTGCCCCAATGGTCCTACAAAATCCTCTACATATTCTCCTGCCTTTTTCTTTGAAAGCAGCTCTGTGGAATAGCCAACCACCTGATAAATAATTGTTACGGTTTTCTTCTCTCTGTCATAATCCGCAATTGTAAGAGGTATTCTCTCACCATCCTTATCTACACGAACAATAATAAACTGACCCGCCTCACATTTGTTTGCCACAAATGGTGCTTCGATTTCCATCAACTCAACTGCACTGTTGAGGGTTTCTTTACTAACAATTTTGTACATTTTGATACCTCTTTCCTCTTGTTTTACAATATACGTTAAATATTATACCTTTTTTACCTTGATAAGACAAGCACAAAATAAAGAAGCCATCATACTACCAAATATCAATTAGAGCTGCTACAGACAGCAAAAAGGACTCCTGTCACAGAATACAAGACACAAGTCTAACTGAACAGCAGTCCTTTTTATCATTCCTCTTATTTATTGTAGTTTACAATCTGTCCAAATTCCGGCTTCAGGGAAGCTCCGCCTACCAAACCGCCGTCAATGTCCGGCTTTGCAAGTAACTCAGCTGCGTTGCCTGCATTCATAGAACCGCCGTACTGGATACGGATTGCTTCTGCAGTTGCCTCATCATAAATCTCACCGATTACCTGACGAATTGCTGCACATACTTCCTCTGCCTGGTCAGAGGTAGCTGTCTTACCGGTTCCGATAGCCCAGATTGGCTCATAAGCAATAACAGCTGTCTTAGCCTGGTCTGCTGTAACGTTTAAGAACGCAATCTTAATCTGCTGACGAATCCAGTCAATTGTGATTCCCTGCTCTCTCTGCGTTAAAGACTCACCACAGCAAATGATTGGTGTAATACCATGCTCAAATGCCTTTAATACCTTCTTGTTAACCGTCTCATCGGTCTCTGCAAAGTACTCACGTCTCTCTGAGTGACCGATAATAACATATTTAACACCTAAATCGGTTAACATATTCGGAGCGATTTCTCCTGTATAAGCACCGCTTTCCTCAAAATACATATTCTCAGCACCGATTTCAATATTGGTTCCCTTTGCCGCCTCGATTGCTGCGGATAAGTCAATTGCCGGTACACAGAATACTACATCGACTTCGTCATTTGCTACTAACGGCTTTAATTCATTAATTAATGCAACCGCCTCACTAGGAGTTTTGTTCATTTTCCAGTTACCGGCGATAATTTTCTTTCTTGCCATGTCTGTTTCTCCTTATATTAAATTTGTGGAAGAGAAAATTTGCTGTTGCAAGTTTTCTCTTCTGTAAAATCTTCATTGTGCCTGTTGGTTTCGGTATTATTCTTACTTATACCTGCTTAGTAAGCTCACCCTTCGCCTTCGGCTCGTGTTCGCTAACTGCGCTGGCATAAGTTCGAACTAAACTCGCACTGCGCTTTGCTTGTGCTCGTTAAGTTCTTACTTATCGTTAGCGGCAGCTACACCTGGTAACTCCTTACCCTCTAAGAACTCAAGAGAAGCACCGCCACCTGTTGAAATGTGAGTCATCTTGTCACCAAAGCCCAACTGGTTAACAGCGGCTGCAGAATCACCACCACCAATGATTGTGGTTGCTCCCTCTAACTTAGCCATTGCCTCTGCTACTGCAATTGTACCGGCTGCAAAGTTAGGCATCTCGAAGCATCCCATAGGTCCATTCCAAACAACTGTCTTAGCGCCTGCAACTGCATCTGCGAACAACTCAGCTGTCTTAGGTCCGATATCAAGACCTTCCATGTCTGCCGGAATCTCACCACGTCCTACTACCTTGCGGTTTGCATCATTGGAGAAATCATCTGCCACAACAGTATCGATAGGAATTAATAACTTAACGCCCTTCTCTTCTGCCTTCTTCTCCATCTCTAATGCATATTCCTTATAGTCTTCCTCTAATAAAGACTTACCAACTTCCTCACCGTGAGCTGCCATAAAGGTATAAGCCATACCACCACCAATGATTAAGGTGTCAACCTTCTCTAATAAGTTATTGATAACGGAAATCTTAGAAGATACCTTTGCACCACCAAGAATAGCTACAAACGGTCTCTCCGGATTATTTACTGCATTGCCTAAGAAATCAATCTCCTTCTGCATTAAGTAACCAACTACTGCAGTGTCAACAAATTCCGTAACACCAACATTTGAGCAGTGTGCTCTATGTGCAGTACCAAATGCATCATTTACATATACATCACATAAAGAAGCCAATTCCTTTGAGAATGCCTCTCCGTTCTTTGTCTCCTCTGCACGGTAACGGGTATTCTCTAAAAGAACAACCTCACCGTCCTGCATTGCCTCTACAGCAGCCTTGGCATTTGCTCCAACAACTTCCGGGTCTGCTGCAAACTTAACTTCCTGTCCTAATAACTCAGAAAGTCTCTTTGCAACCGGTGCTAAAGATAACTCAGGCTTTGGCTCTCCCTTTGGCTTGCCTAAATGAGAACAAAGAATAACCTTACCGCCATCTGCAATTAATTTCTTAATGGTAGGTAAAGCTGCCACTAAACGGTTCTCGTCTGTGATATTTAAGTCTGCATCAAGAGGTACGTTAAAATCACAACGAACTAACACCTTTTTACCTTTTACATTGATATCATCTACTGATTTCTTATTAAGTGACATTGAAAAAACCTCCTAGTTTTATTTTTAATAGAAAAAAGAGTCCGGTCCAAATAGACCGGACCCCTTTAGGTCTTAATAATTCTAATTTTAGAATATGGATTATGCTAACTCTGAGAAGTACTTAATTGTTCTAACCATCTGGCTGGTGTAAGAGTTCTCGTTATCATACCAAGAAACTACCTGTACCTCATATAAGTCATCAGCTACCTTAGCTACCATTGTCTGAGTAGCATCGAATAAAGAACCATATCTCATACCAACGATATCAGAAGATACGATTTCGTCCTCGTTATAACCGAATGACTCGTTAGATGCTGCCTTCATTGCTGCGTTGATACCGTCAACAGTAACATCTGCACCCTTAACAACTGCTGTTAAGATGGTTGTAGAACCTGTTGGGGTAGGAACACGCTGAGCAGAACCGATTAACTTACCATTTAACTCTGGAATAACAAGACCGATTGCCTTAGCTGCACCTGTTGAGTTAGGAACGATATTAACTGCTGCTGCACGGGATCTTCTCAAGTCACCCTTTCTCTGAGGACCATCAAGAGTCATCTGGTCACCTGTGTAAGCATGGATTGTTACCATGATACCAGACTGGATAGCTGCATACTTGTTAAGAGCGTCAGCCATAGGTGCCAAACAGTTTGTTGTACAAGAAGCTGCAGAAATGATAGTATCCTCTGCCTTCAATGTCTCATGGTTTGTGTTGTAAACGATTGTAGGAAGGTCATTACCTGCTGGAGCAGAAATAACTACCTTACGAGCGCCAGCATTGATATGAGCCTGAGCCTTATCCTTGCTGCAGTAGAAACCTGAACACTCTAATACTACGTCTACATTTAATTCTCCCCATGGACAATTGTTAGCATCTGGGAAAGCATAAATCTTGATTTCCTTACCATCAACTGTGATGGAATCCTCGCCAGCTGTTACGGTGTCAGCCTTCTCGTATTTACCCTGTGAAGAGTCATACTTTAATAAGTGAGCTAACATCTTAGGGCTTGTCAAGTCGTTAATAGCAACAACCTCATATCCCTCAGCTCCGAACATCTGTCTGAATGCAAGACGTCCAATACGTCCAAATCCATTGATTGCAACTTTTACTGCCATGAATAAATTCCTCCTAAAGTTTTGAATTATTAAATTTGGTCGCCGCCCTTCTGAAGCGGACCCATGTCCATATAATACCTTTTTTGAAATAAAATTTCAAGTAGTAAATACGTTTTTATTACGAATTTATGGACGATACAAAATTCCTGTGCTAAAATATCAGATATTCTAATTCAGAAAGAAGGTACTTTACTATGATAGCCACTGATATGCATGTTCATTCATATTTTTCATCGGATTCCACAGAAAAACCGGAGGCAATTATAGAGACAGCAATTGCGAAGGGCTTTCCCTATATCTATTTTACAGACCATCATGACATGGATTTCCCGGTTCACCCTTCGGCGCCTTCCATGGATTTTCAGCTGGATTTTGAGACATATGTAAAGGAACTTCTTTCTTTAAGAGAGCTTTACAGAGATAAAATCGAACTCCGGCTTGGGGTGGAGCAGGGAATCTGTCCGGAGACTGCGCCTAAAATCGCCACCCTCTCCGACAAATACCCCTTTGATTTCATAATAGGCTCCTCCCACCTGACCTCCCTGACAAACGGCGACCCCTTCTATCCGGAATATTATGCCGGGAAAACAAATGTGGAGGCTTACCGGGAATATTTTATGTCTGAGGTAGAAAATGTCCGTCTGACAGATGCCTTTGATGTATACGGACACTTGGACTATGCGGTGCGGTACTGTCCTGACAAATCCTTTGTCTACCGTTTTTCTGATTACCAGGATATTTTTGAAGAACTGTTTAAGGAGCTGATTGGCAAGGGAAAGGGAATCGAAATCAACACCAAGGGAATCCCAAGCCTTGGCTTTGCCCACCCTCATATCGATGCGCTGCGCCTTTACAAAGCCATGGGCGGCGAAATCGTTACCGTGGGAAGCGATGCCCATGTAAAACATGATATAGGCGCCAGCTTTGATGTGGCAGAAGAAATGCTGAAAGACTGCGGTTTCCGGTATTATACCGTATTTAAGAACCGGACGCCTGCATTTATAAAGCTTTAATCTGCTTAAAGACTCAAAAATGGTTCACTGGAGCATTTTCTCATATGCCTGGCAACAGAAAAGGCTGTGGCCAGCACACAAAGTGCAAAACCACAGCTTCTCCTGTTTTAATTTGCGGTTGTAATTACAATCTGGTTAAGCTCACACCCGGTCTTACGGGTAATGATATCTTCAATCTGTGTTCGCTGGGTATCGGTGAGCTCCGCAATACTCAAGGTAACATCCACACTCTCATCAGAAATACTCACAATGGAATCTGCAAATCCCTTTGCCGCAAGCTGGGTTTCCGCTGCCGCTTCCTTCTCCATGCGCTCCGTCATTGACAGCATTTTGTTAACAGCATCCTTTTTGGAATCCTCGGATAAATTTTCATTATTGATAATCTCAAGAAGCATTTCCTTTGTTTTAGAACGGGTCTGTTCCCTGTTCAGCTTTGCCTGGGACAATGTCACAGAGGCATTGGTAAGTACAGTTTCTCCCACTTTGTCGGATTCAATCGGGTCCCCGTTTTCGTCCAGGCTGGCGTCTGCCACATCTGTATCCTCCCCGGACTGTTCGTCCTTGTCAGCCTCCGCAGTCCCGTTCTCCTCTGCCGCTTCACTGGAAGCATCCTCATTTTGCGCCAGCTCCTGCCCATCTACCGTATCTTCCACTGCAGCACTCACTGCCGCATCATCTGAATTTCCGCTGGCACCTTCGCTTTCCATATTTTCAACAGAAGTATTTAAGACCTGTTTATCACTGGTAAAATTCAGATATCCCGCCACCGCAATCATAATTGCCAGCGCCGTTATAATAACCTGATTTTTTTTGAAAATCTTCTTCATAAAAATCCTCTCTTTCTGCTGTTTGCATTATTGCTGCAATTTACACACTACTATTTTATGGGCATCAATTGAAAATAATGCCTCTACTGCCTCTTTAATACGAAGGGCGAGTTCAGAATTATCGCCACCCTCACAAACCACCACTACTCCCTCAATATCAGGATATAGCTCCTGGACAACAATCGGTGTCGTATCCCCTCCTTCTTCAATCAAGACAGTTTCCTGGTCACTTTTGATACTGGTGCTCTCCGTCTCCTTACCCTCTTCACTACTTTTTTCCGTCTGGCTCTCATAGGGCTGGTTCTTGTCTAATATCTTTTCACCATTATCCTTAAGCGTAATCATGACCAAAACCTTTCCTGCGCCCTCCATACCTCCTATGGTTTGTTCTAGCTTATTCTCCAGCTCCTCAATATATGCATCCTTTTTACTATTTTCTACCGTCTTATCCGAAACATCTGCCTCTTTCTCTGAGGTTGTCTTTTTCTCTTTGCCGGAAAAGGAGGATACCGGAGTTGCAATCAGCAGAAAGAACACCCCTAACAGAAACAGGATGATTACCTTTTCCTTTTTTTCCTTGGATAATTTCAGATTTTTTATCAGACCGAGAGATAATTTCTCCATGTCCGGCATTTTTTTCTGCTCTGTTTCCTCCTGGTTCTTTGTTTCTTCCTCTTCACCTGCTCCCATAAGTAATCACAACCTCCTCTCCAAATAAATTTTTCAGATACAGCTCCAGCTTTTCCAGTCCCCTTGCCTCACCGTCAAACAAAATTGCCACCTCCTGTACCTGACCGGTTTCATCCACCGTTGTACGCACTTCCTTTACCGAATAGTTACTTTCCTGAAAATTTGCCATCAGCTGTATGTTCAGGGATTCCTCATAGAGTTCACGATTGGAATCGGATACGCCATCCTCTTCCGTTTCCAGCATCAGAAAATTGCGGATATATGCCGCATAGGTACTGCCATCCACCTGGAAAATCTCCATTACCGGATGCAGCATAACGAGAATAAACAGCAGCCCTACCACCATTCCAATATGTTTTTGATAGGATTTATTCGGACTCAGCATCAGAATAACGGAAGCAAGTATTCCAAACAATAATCCACTTTTTACCCAGGAAAGAATCATTTCCATACTTTACACCAAATACTATCCTTTCTTTTTCCGCTTCTATTAAGTAATTGCGAAACTCTCTATTTTCAAAACCCAGTTGTGCAATATATACAATATCATAAGCAGGGTGCTTTGGAGCCGTTGGTACTTAGGTGCCGTATTTTGGCACCTTACGTACCACTACGAGCGACAAGCAGCAAAAGCGTACCTAGCGTTGATATTGTATATATTGCACAACGGTCGGTAACGAATAGAGAATTTCGCAATTACCTATCCTGTATACAGCTTCACATTTGTTGTCAGGATGACAATCGCAATGGAAAGCACCGATAATACAATGGAGGTGGCAGCTGCCCGCAGTAAAATCCCTGTACTGTCTGCCGCCGCCTGGATTCCCGACAGAATCCGCTTGTCACTGATAGGCTGGACCAGCGCCAGAATCACCCGGTACACAATATAAAAGCAGAAAATCTTTAACAACGGAATACTCCCCAATACCAGCAGGACAATCACTGCCGTAATACCGACACTGTTTTTAATCAGTACCCCGGCTCCCAGTAAAATGGTGCTGAGCCCGGATAGAGACGCACCTCCCGGAATTACAGACAGCCCCTTTTGCAGAACATTATATTTCGCGTTGTCATATACCGGCACCAGTATACTCTTCATTACATTTAAGCCGATGATTCCGGTGACAATTGCCTTCAGCAAAAACCGGATTCCCTGCTTTAAAAGCCCCGCCAGCTTGGAAAAACGGTCCTGTGTGTTAATCTGGTTTAACAGCGCGATTAGAAAATAAATGCGGATTGCCGGAAGGATAATAACCAGCAGCGTCTTTTCCACAAAGGACAGCATCCACAAAAACATGGAATTTACCATCTGTGATGTCGTGAGTCCGCCACACAAAACAACAGACATATAAAATGCAGGCAGCAGACACTCCATAATATCTTTTATGTAATAAACCGTTTCCTCCGCCAAATCGTAAACAAGGGTAAAGGACTGCATCAAAAGCACTGCAATCATCAGATAGGTAATATAAAAGCCCTGTTCCCCCACATAGCTGAACTTCAGCAGAGAGGAATAGTTACTGAAAATGGCTGCAATGATAACCAGTACAACCAATCGCACCAGCAGTTCCCTGTTCTGCATGATTTCACCGGTTATATTCTCATAAAAGCCCTCCAGTGCCTGTCCGACTGCCTCCTCCACCTTCCCCTCCAGCAGCAGATTATAAATATCCAGAAACGAGAAGCTCTCCGTCTGCCCATACTGCCGGGTAAGGGCATTCAAATCCTCCTCCAGCCCATCCATTTCCACACTGTCATAGAAGCTGTCATAATAGGTATCCACCAGCTGCCCGGACTGGTCATCATACCCGGAGGCCTCTGTCCTTATACCGCATGTCCAGCAAAAAAGGAGCACCAGACCTATGAACAAAATCAGAAGGCAAAGCTTTTTTTTCACAGAATGCTCCTTTCACAAAACAGAAGTAATTGTCTCAACAATTGCCATTAAAATCGGCATACTCATCACCATCATGGTCATTTTTCCTCCAATTTCAATCTGGCTTGCCACCGCAACAAATCCGGATTCCCTGCAGATATTTGAGGCAAACTCGCAGAGATAGGAAATCCCCACAATCTTAATCAGGATTTCAAAATAACCGGATTCCAGTCCGATATCCCCCATCACATCATCTAAAAAATCCATGACAAAGCTTAGACGGTTCAATATATAGAAAAGGACGAATATGCTTAATGCCAGGGACAGGTAAACCCACAATGGACTGTTGAGACTTTTTAATTTGATTGCCAGCAAAACCCCTATCACTACTCCGCATATAATTTTAAAAAAGCTCATTTTACCCCTCCTGTCTCACAGGTCAAATAAATCCTGCATGGAAGAAAACAGTTCCGTAAAATATGGCAGCAGCCATGTCAGCACAATAATAATCCCTGCCATGGTTACAAAAAAAGCCTGGTCATCCCGTCCGGCATGCTTCAGCACCTGATTTAACAATGCCACAACAATGCCCAGCGCTGCAATTTTAATGATGATTTCAATCGACATAGTAAATATCCCCTTATAACAGTAAAATCAGTGTCATAAATCCTCCAAACATACTTAATGTGGCTGCCACCTTTTTTTTCTGGCTCATTTCATCCTCCAGCAGGGTACGGTTCCGCTCAATATGCAGCAGTGCGTAATCAATCGCCTTAAGCTGTGAGGTTGTATCCACATTTCCCAGCTTGTCCGCCAGTTCACGCAGAGGCTCCAAATCATCCGCCTCCAATGCGGATTTCTCATATAAATGTGCAAGCTCCTCTGTCCAGATATCCGTAAAACAGGAATTTTCCTTTGCCTCCATCCTGTCCGACAGGGAAAAAAGCCACTCTTCAAAGGGCTCCCCTGCCCCCTTTGACAGGCTCTTAAAGCATTCCGGCAGTGTATTCCCCATATACTGGATTTCGCTTTTTAGCTGCAGCAAAATGCTGTAAAGCCGCCTCAGCTCCCGCCGCCTTGACTCCAAAAACCGGCTTATACTGACAGACAGGTAACCGGAAGCCCCCATTACACAGATGATTCCTGCTATCTTACAAAAGAACGCCATTTGCCTCACCTCATTCCACCGGTATCCATTCTTCTCTGGGGCTTTTCCAGTCATATAAGACGCTCCCCCGCTCATCAAATATATTTTCAACGGTTCCGGGCTGTTTTCCCCCTGCCAGCACAATAAAGCGTTTAAAAAGCTTTTCCTCCACCAGCTTCCTTAAAATCGGTTTATTCTTCACATCATCAATAGAGGCGCCGTGTACCGTGGCTAAAATCTGGCAGCCACAGTTCATGACATATGCCAGGGCGTCAATATCCTCCCTTTTTCCTATCTCATCCACTGCGATAACGGCTGGGGACATGCTCCGTATCATCATCAGCATACCCTCCGCCTTCGGGCAGCAGTCCAAAATATCCGTCCGCATTCCCACATCATTTTGCGGTACGCCCCGGTAACAGGCTCCAATCTCAGAACGCTCATCCACCACTCCCACACTGATTCCCGGGTGATTTTCACAGCCATCCGAAATCATTCTTACCATATCCCGCAGCAGGGTTGTTTTACCACAGCCCGGCGGTGAAATAATCAGGGTATGGCAGATTTGTTTCCCCTCATATATGTACGGCAGTATATTTTTTCCACAGCCTTTTTTTTCATGGGACATACGGATATTAATAAAAGAAATATGCTTCACACATTTTACCCTTTCCTGTTCCAATATAACCTTTCCGGCAATTCCGATGCGGTGTCCTCCCTGCACGGTAATAAAGCCCTGCCGGATTTCATCCTCATATGCATAGAGGGAAAAACTGCTGATATATTCCAGAGTCTCCTTAATGTCGCCTGCGGTAATCTGATACCCCATTTCCGGCCGTCTCTCCAGATTTCCACATTCTGATACAAAAAATTCATTTCCGTTATATATGATAATAAACGGTTCGTTCATCCGCAACCTTAACTCCTGCAGCCGTTCAAAATCCAAATCCGATGATTCCAGAATCCGCCGCAGCTTGGCAGACAATATTTTCAGTATCTCACTCTTTTTTCCCATATTTCCTCCCTGTTTTCAGCCGGTGCACCCGTACCTGAACACTTTACAGTTCCCATACTTTTAATATATGTGAAAACAGCGGGAATATTACCAGATTTTGCGCAAAAAAAGAAAACTATGGAAAACAGCTTTCCATAGTTTTCTTAAATTAATATATATGCCTTGATAATAATACTTATGCTCTTGAAAGATACTCGCCTGTACGGGTATCAATCATAATCTTATCACCCTGGTTAACAAATAAAGGTACGTTAAGGGTTGCACCGGTCTCAACTGTACATGGCTTTGTTGCGCCTGTTGCCGTGTTGCCCTTTACACCAGGCTCACACTCTGTAACCTCTAATACCACATTGATTTCCGGCTCAATAGCAAATACATTCCCTGCATGGGAAACCACCTTAACATTCTCATTCTCTTTAACAAACTTAAGTGAATCTCCAACGACATCCTGACCCAATGCAATCTGGTCATAGGTCTCGTTATCCATGAAGTAATATAAATCTCCATCTTCATACAGATACTGCATATTCTTTCTATCAATATGGGCAGTCTCACACTTCTCAGTCGGACGGAAGGTCTTCTCAACCACACCACCGTTCACAATATTCTTTAACTTGGTACGGACAAAAGCAGCGCCCTTACCCGGTTTTACATGCTGGAACTCAATAATCTGATAAATGTTACCCTCAAATTCAATCGTTACACCATTTCTAAAATCGCCTGCTGAAATAGTTGCCATTATAAAAATCCTCCTTAAAATAAATCACATATCATACGTACTTATTAAACCACTCATTACAGTATAAGCACTCACCTGTCAAGATTATACAGTAAAATGATATCTTTTTCAACCAAAAATTTCCTCAAATGTCTGTGCCTCTATCAGTCCTGTGCCGCCAGCGCTTTTTCTGCGGCCTCCAGGGATTCATAGCCATAGAGCAATGCCGTATTGGTCATAATGATTTTTGCCAGATTTTGATTGCTGTGCTCCAGCTCCACAATCCATCTGCCGTACAGCCCCAGCGTCCAATCTGAATAGGTCATAAGCTCTCCCTTTAAATAGGTTTCATAGGATGTGTTTTCCGGTGTATCCTCCGATGAGCGGATGCTTCTGGCATTTGCCGCCATATGGGGATACTCCGCCGCAAATTCTTCCATCCATTCCACCTGAAGCTCCGCAATCTGATTCACAACCGCCCGTTTTTTCTCAGAGCAGGCAGGAAGCTGCTCCTGAATCAGCCGGTACTCCTCCGGAACAGTGGACTCCATCATACGTCCATACTTCTCTGTAATCAGATTCCAGCCCTTCTCATTCGCCTCTGTAAAATCCACATAAAAGCTTTCCAGCAGATTTTCCGGCCATGCAAGATACTGGCTTTTCCGCATAACCGAAAACGTATTCCAGTCATTCTGGCAGTCCGCCCTGCCGCCAAGGTTATCTACCTTGTCAAAGGCATTCCATTCCAGCTTCACAATGGCATTTACCAATTCTTCTTTTTCCATATCTATCTTCCTTCCCTAAGCTAACTGCAGGATATACGGTATCTGCTGCTCCAAATAAAGGGCGCTGCTCCTCGTATATCCCTCTTCCCTTAAAAGCTTCCCTATCTCTGCGGCAATCTCATTTATAGCCATTAAAACCTCATCCTCTTTGTTGGTGGTTCCAATCCAGTCAATCTGCTCCCTTGTCTGATAAGAAGCGGTGTCGGGAATTTTCCCCATAAGGGATTTTACACCATCCAGAATTTTTTCTCCCTTTGCCAGCTTAGCCGCCTCCGTTACCATCCATTTTCTATGGGGCGCATAGACTCCGTTTATCAGGTAAAGCAATTCCATCACATGCTCCTCAAAAGAATGTACCATCAGGGAAGCCCCATATATATCCTGTCTTTGCATCAGCCGCTGGTAATTATACTGGCCCTCCTGGCAGATTTCTCCCAGCTTCTGCGCCATTTTTCTCCTTCGCACTCCTTCCGGATAACCCTTTTGCAGATTTGCATAAATTCTGCCGAACAGAGAGTCCCCGCCGTCAAATATCTCCCCGTTTGTAACGGTTTTTAACCGCCAGTCCTCCATCCTCAGCCATGTATCCTCCGGCAGCGTCTGGAACCGGATTAAATACTCCAGCTCCTTCTCATTCAGGGAGAGTATCCTGCCAAAGAAATCCTCCAATACAATAACACCATTCCGGGGCGCTGACGGGATTTTTTCCGGCTTTGAAAATCCGCGGTAGTCCTCCGGAAGGGAATCATAGACCTTCTCCAGCTCTTTTCCAAACCGGCTGTACTGCTCTTTTGTCACGAAGATACAAAAGCCCGGTCCAAAATCATGGTCCATTGACAGGATGTCATCTACACCAAAGCACTCGGAGCCCTCTCCCACCTTTGCAAAGGAAAGCTCTGACAATTCCACCCTTTCATGTCCGTCCTGTGCATTCCATTCCTCCTGCCATTTCTGGAATCCGGCTTTGCCATATTGTGTATAATACTCCCTGGCAAGCGTCATTCCCTTTAATGCCTCCGGCTTTTGCAGGGCGGCATAGCTTACCTGAAGGTTGGACACAATGCGGAAATAAGCGTGTGTCAGACCAACATGCTTCCTTAGAGCTGTCATTGCCTGCTCATAGCATTGCACCGCCTGTTCATACTCCTTTGCGGCAAAATGAACGTCTCCCGACACGGAAAGCGCCGCACTGTAATGGTAATCCTCTGTCAGACCATTTCTAAAGATAGCAAGCCCCTTCGCCACATTTTCCTTTGCCATAGCTACGTCGCCTGCCTTCACACAGGAGGCAGCCAGATTGGTGTAGGTAACCGCCAGCTCCACAACCGCCTCAGGATATTCCCTTACAATCAGAAGCGCCTTGTTAAGCATTTCACAGGCTTTATCAAACTGCCCCATTTCCTGATAGAGCAGAGACAGGTTATTATATAACCCGGCATACCGGAAATCCTTCTTATCCAGCACCTTTTCATAAATATCAGACACCATGCGGTAGTATTGCAGGGATGTCTCCAGCTTGCCCGAAGCCCGGTATGCATTTGCTATGTTGAGGCAGCTGGTTCCGTAGTGTATGGTATCCTTAAGCCCCGCCCGCTCCATAAAGGGCAGAAGCTTTTCACAATAGATTTGTGCCTTGTCATACTGGGACGCATCCCGGTAAAACCCAATCAGCTCATTAATAATAGTAATGGCGCTTCCCACATCCTTTTCCTGTAACGCCTGTTCCAGATTAGAGGATAAATAATCCTCTACCTTTTCACTCTGCCGCTCTGCATAAAGCGCATCCAGTCCGTCTATCACCTTTTGAATATCCAAGCCTGTATCCTCCTGTCATAGATTCCCCACAATTTTTCCTTTCTTTATCCGACTGCTTTATCCTTTAACCGCTTTACAACCTCCTCTTCCTTTTCCTCTTCCTCGTTGTAAGGGGCAGCAACCACAATCAGTGTAACCCCCAGTTCCATCGCCGCCTCCATTTTTTCAAGGAAACCGCTGGAAATACCGGAATCCTTTGTCACAAGATACCGTATATTATAATCCTTAAGGGTTGCATAATTCATCATTTTGGAAAACGGTCCTGTCATTCCAATCAGATGCCTGCCGGAAATCCCTAAATTTTCACATGCCTTTACAATACCACCATTTGGAAGAACTCTGGAATACAACCTTTCCTTATAATCTGCAAGCTTTGTATATTCGTAAAGCTCCAATGCACCGGTTGTGGTTAAAACATTTCCCTGTGTTTCCTGTAAATATTCCACAGCAGCTTTAATACTCTCTACAATGATGATACGGTCACTGTTATTATTTTTGTCCAGTTCGCCGGGTACAACCAGCTCACCCCTGTTAGCCAGCTCGTTAATCGCTGCCAGCTCGCCCTTCACTGCCAGTTTCCCCTTCACTGATAATTCTCCCTTTACTGCCAAGCCCGTTCTCGGAATTGCAAGCTCGCCGTTTTTGCGGATTACCATCTCTTTCTTTTCTTCTTCCTGACCATTACCCTGATGTGCCATTTTAAGATACCTCCTAATCCATACGATTTACCTGTTCTCCCTCATATAAATGAAATTATACACCTTTTTTTACAGTGAATAAAGTCCCAAAAGAAAAATGCCGGGACTCCCGGCATCTTTCAAGCGTTTCTGTTCATTTATACCTGCTTCTATACATAATGGATTAGAAGCATATTACTTCTTAGTGATATATCCCTGTGCCTTCAAAAGCTCTGCACAAAGAACTGCACCACCGGCAGCGCCACGCACCGTGTTATGGGAAAGACCTACGAATTTCCAGTCATATACGCTGTCCTCGCGGATACGGCCTACGGAAATACCCATGCCGTTCTCATAATCCACATCCAATGCTACCTGTGGACGGTTATCCTCCTCCATATACTGGATGAACTGCTTCGGAGCACTTGGCAGTCCTAATTCCTGTGGGACACCCTTATATTCCACCAATTTTTGGATTAACTGCTCCTTGGTAGGCTGTTTCTTAAACTTTACAAATACAGCGGCAGTATGACCATTTAAAACAGGAACACGGATACACTGGCATGTGATAACCGGACTCTCGGCAGGCACAATCTCTCCCTTTTCCTCGTCAATATGTCCCCAGATACGCAGAGGCTCCTTCTCTGATTTTTCCTCCTCTCCGCCAATAAACGGAATAATATTGCCAACCATCTCCGGCCAGTCCTTAAAGGTTTTCCCTGCACCGGAAATTGCCTGGTAGGTAGTTGCCACTACCTCATATGGCTCAAATTCCTTCCATGCAGTAAGCACCGGCGCATAACTCTGGATAGAGCAGTTTGGCTTTACCGCCACAAATCCACGGGTTGTACCGAGACGTTTTTTCTGAAAATCAATAACCTTCATATGCTCCGGATTAATCTCCGGTACCACCATAGGAACATCCGGCGTCCATCTGTGGGCAGAGTTATTAGAGACAACCGGAGTCTCGGTTTTTGCATAGGCCTCCTCAATTGCCTTAATCTCTTCTTTGGTCATATCTACAGCACTAAATACAAAGTCAACCGTAGATGCAACCTCTTCCACTTCATTTACATTATGAACAATAATATCTTTAACTGCCTCCGGCATTGGAGTATCCATCTTCCAGCGGTCCCCAACTGCCTCTGCATAAGTTTTTCCTGCACTTCTCGGACTGGCTGCAATGGTTGTCACCTCAAACCATGGATGATTCTCCAACAATGCAATAAATCTCTGTCCTACCATTCCGGTACCACCTAAGATACCTACCTTTAACTTTTCACTCATCGCTAAACTCCTCTTAATCTGTATTCCTGCGGGTTTCATAGCCCAACAGTATGAAATCTACATTATAATACTCTAATCTGTTTCATTTAGCAAGTTTTTTATGCATTTTATGGCAATACAAAATTCCACACCGTCCTCCATGTTTTGAACTGAATAGTAGCCCTTATGTGCCTCCACAACCTCCTTCACAATAGAAAGTCCCACACCGGAGCCCTGTTTTCCTCTTGTCCGCACCTTGTCCACCTTATTGAATGCTTCCCATATAGAAGATAATTCCTCATCCGGTATGAAGCTTCCCGAATTGTATACCCGTATTTCATAATAATCCTGCTTTTTCTCTCCCCTTATCCGAATCAGCATTTTATCTGTATTGCCATGGAAAACCGCATTGCTGATTAAATTATACACGGCACGTTCCAGCAGAAGATAATCTGCCCACAGCCAATCCTCCCTGTGATACTCTTCCACATATTGAATGTTTTTTTCACTGTTTTCTTCGTCAAAACGCTTATGCAAGGACTGGAATAACTGCCCGGCTGTAAAGCTCTCAATGTTCAGTTCGCTTGTCTGCTGTTCCAGCTTCGATAAATCCAGCATTTCCTTTACCAGCATATCCACCCTGCCGCTTTCATCCGATATAATTTCACAGTACTGCAGTGCCTTTTCCGGGTTCCTGGAAATAACAGACTTCAGCCGGTCTGCGTATCCCATTATAACGGCAACCGGTGATTTTATCTCATGGGAGAGGTTCCGCACCAGCCGTTTTCGGTTTTCCACGTCATTTTGCAGCATTTCCAGATTCTGCTCCAAATGTCCCGACATTTTATTAATGGATTCTCCCAGCTGTCCCAATTCATCTTCTGTCTGAATGTCCACCTTGGTATCAAATTCCAGGTTGGAGATATGCTCCGCCGCCACCGTCATTTTTTCAATTGGCACTACAATCCGGCGGCTCAAACGGGACACCACTACATAACCAATCAAAACCAGTATAATCCCTACCACAGCATCAAACATAATTGCGGAATAGGTGGCATTCTGCATGCTTCGGTAAGAACGGGATAATATTGCATACCGGTTATCTCCAATTTTTTTAATTAACTTTATATTAATCTGATTTGTATCCCCTTTGATTCTTGTCAGAGTTACCGCTTTCCCATTTTCTATTTTTTTAAAATTGGAATCAAACAGTTCATTTGTAACTGTGCCCAGTTTGTTTTTCTGGTAATCCGTCACTCTGGTTGTACAGATAATCTTTTTCTTGCCATCTATTATCGTAACCTGGGTATTCATATCATCACTGACTGACTCTATATATTTCATAAATTTTTCATCCGAATAATCGTTCCTGCTCTCTATGGACAGCACAATTTCCTTCATCTGCCTTTCATTTAAATAGGCAGAAAACGGTACCATAAAAAAATAAGTCAATATAATATTTAACAGTACAAAGAAACCAATTAATGCCACACCAATAAAACAAATTTTCTTTCCTAACGACTTTTTCATAATGTCTCCTCAAAGGAATAGCCAATTCCACGTATCGTCTTAATATAGTTGCCAGCCTCCCCAAGGCTTGCCCTTAACATCTTCACATGGGTATCAATGGTGCGGATGTCGCCATCATAATCATATCCCCAGATGCGGTCTAAAATTTTCTCCCTGGAAAGCACAATATTCTGGTTGTGTATCAAATACTCCAATAGCTGGAATTCCTTATTATTTAATACAACCTCCTTCTCATTGACATACACCTTATGGCCAACCGGGTCTATTTCCAGAATGCCGGTTTGTATACTGTCAAGGCTCTCTGCCTTCGTCAGCTTCAGCAGATTCCGGACCCGTTCCACCAGTATTTCATAGTGAAAGGGCTTACTGACAAAATCACTGGCACCCTGTCGCAGACAGGATAATTCGCTGGCAGAATCTCCCAATGCCGTCAGCATTAAAACAGGAACCTCCGCTCTTTCCCGGATTTCTTCCAACACTGCCAGACCATCCAGCTTCGGCATCATAATATCCAGAATGATAAGTGCAATCTCAGAATGCTCCCAAAAAATATCCAATGCCGCCTCTCCGTCTGCAGCCTCATATACCGTATATCCCTCTTCCTCCAATACTTCCTTGACCAGATTTCTCAACAGGTCGTCATCATCTGCAATTAAAATGCTAACCGCCATTTTTTCTCTCCTCATTCTATAGAATACGACTCATAAGTATTTAAAGCTTATAACTATTTTATGAAATACCGGTGTAAAAAAAGCCATATTATACACTCATGTATAACATGACTTTTTTCATTTACCTCTTACAGAGAAATATTTTTCCGTCTCTCTTTAGATTACTCTGACCTTTACAACGCCTTCAATGGCTGCCAGCTCTGTCCGGCTCGCCTCGTCTATCTCTGATTCCACATCCAGAATGGTATATGCCCAGTCTCCCTTTGACTTACTCACCATATTGGCAATATTAATGGATTTCTTGGAAAACACGCCGGTAAATCTGGTTAACATATCCGGTATATTCTTATGGCAGATTGCCACTCTGGCAGCAGTTGCACATACGCCGGCATCACATGCAGGGTAATTTACAGAATTTTTGATATTACCATTTTCCATAAAGTCTGCAATCTGTTTTACCGCCATGATTGCACAGTTGTCTTCTGATTCCTCTGTGGAAGCTCCTAAATGAGGCAGTGTAATTACATTCTCTACCCCTGCAATGGCTGGATTTGGGAAATCTGTCACATATTTTGCAACCTTTCCGGAAGCCAGCGCCTCCTTCATATCCTCATCATTTACAAGGATATCACGCGCAAAATTCAGAATACGGACGCCATCCTTCATCATTGCAAACGCATCCTTATTCAGCATGCCCTTTGTACTGTCCAGAGCAGGTACGTGAATTGTGATATAATCACACTCTCTGTAAATGTCCTCCACATTGGTAATATGCTTAATATGTCTTGAAAGAGACCATGCAGCGTCTACTGATACATAAGGGTCATATCCATATACCTCCATGCCAAGACGGAATGCAATGTTGGCAACCTTTGCACCGATAGCGCCAAGACCGATTACACCTAATTTCTTGCCCTGAATTTCATTACCGGCATAGTTCTTCTTCTGCTTTTCAACCTTTTTTGCAATATCCGCATCTGCCGCATTTTCCTTTACCCAGTTATAACCGCCTATCAGGTCGCGGGAAGCAAGTAAAAGACCTGCAACCACAATTTCCTTTACACCATTGGCATTGGCACCCGGTGTATTAAATACAACAATACCCTTTTCGGCACATTTGTCCAGGGGAATATTATTGACACCAGCACCTGCTCTTGCAATTGCGACAAGCTTTTCCGGCAAATCAAGGTCATGCATAGAAGCAGAACGCACTAAAACGGCGTCTGCATTTTCCATGCTGTCTATAATTTCATAGTTATCTGAAAACAAATCCAAGCCACAGGCGGCGATAGGATTTAAACAATTTACTTTCGTCATGATGACTCCTTTCATATTCTCTACTTCGTGTTATTCTTCTCAAATTCCTTCATAAACTCTACAAGCTTTTCTACACCCTCAATCGGCATTGCATTGTAGATAGAAGCACGCATACCGCCCACTGTTCTGTGTCCCTTTAAGTTTACAAAGCCTGCTGCTGTAGCTTCCTTTACAAACTTGGCATCTAACTCCTCGTCACCTGTTACAAAAGGAACATTCATCAAAGAACGGTCTTCCTTCACAACCGTACCCTTAAATAACTTGGAAGAATCCAGGAAATCATAAAGGATTGCAGCCTTCTTTTCATTGTGAATCTTCATGGCAGGAAGACCACCCATTTCCTTCACCCATTTAAATACCTTGCCACAGATATAAATGCCGTAGCATGGCGGTGTGTTATATAAGGAATCCGCATCTGCCTGGGTCTTATACTTTAACATGGTCGGAGTTCCCTCCATTACGTCATCACGGATTAAATCCTCACGGATGATAACTACCACAACTCCGGCAGGCCCAACATTTTTCTGAACACCAAAGTAAATCAATCCGTAATCCTCTACGTTAACCGGCTGTGACAAAATGTCAGAAGACATATCTGCCACCAAAATCTTACCCTTTGTATTTGGGAGCTTCTTATAAGTTGTTCCGTAAATTGTATTGTTATGGCAGATATATACATAATCTGCATCATCATCAATATCCAGATTACTGCAATCCGGAATATAGGAAAAAGTCTTATCGGCAGAGGATGCAACCGCTTTTGCATTACCATATTTCTTTGCCTCTTCAAAGGCTTTCTTTGCCCACTGTCCGGTAATAATATAATCTGCAACACCATTTTTCATCAGATTCATTGGAATTGCGGCAAACTGCTGGGATGCTCCTCCCTGTAAAAACAGCACCTTATAATTGTCCGGAATCTCTAACAAATCCCTTAAGTCCTGTTCTGCACTCTGGATAATCTCCTCAAATGCTTTTGAACGGTGGCTCATTTCCATAACACTCATACCTGTGCCATTGTAGTTAAGCATCTCATCTGCCGCCTGCTTTAACACTACCTCCGGCAGTACAGACGGTCCTGCTGAAAAATTGTAAACTCTTTCCATTTCATATCCTCCTATATGTTCCTTATAATATTATACGTTTGCTTTTGCAGCTTAGAAACAATTAATCTGCATTGTTCTTCTTATTTTTCTTCTGCTGTCCTATTTTTCCAAATCTTCCTCTGAGAAACAGGTTGCGATTGGCTGTCCTGCGGCAACCATTGGCCAAACCTTATCATCCTCATCAATCTGTGCATCAATCACACAAGGTCTTCCGACCTCTAAAGCCTGCTTAAATGCAGCTTCAAACTCAGCAATGGTAGTGGCTTTAAATGCCAAAGCTCCCATACCCTCTGAAATCTTAACGAAGTCAACCGCATCATTTAAAACGGTATTGGAATATCGCTTATCATAGAACAGGGTCTGCCACTGGCGTACCATACCCAGCACATGGTTGTTGACAACAACCTGGATAATCGGAATATTATAACGTACTGCCGTTGCAATCTCATTCATATTCATACGGAAACAGCCGTCTCCCGCAATATTAACCACTACCTTGTCTCTTCTTCCGACCTTTGCACCGATACATGCGCCAAGTCCATAGCCCATGGTTCCAAGTCCGCCGGAGGTCAACAGCTGTCTCGGCTCCTTGTATTTGTACATCTGGGCTGCCCACATCTGATGCTGTCCCACATCCGTTGTGATAATGGCGTCCCCTTTGGTCAGCTCATAAATCTTGGAAACAACCGTTGGACCGGTTAAAATATCGGTCGGATATGTACTCGGGTATTTCTGCTCCAATGCAGCAATCTCTTCCAGCCACTCCCTGTTATCCTTCTGCTCAATTACCTGATTCAGTCTTACCAGTACTTCCTTTGCATCACCGACAATGCTTGCATCCACAACGATATTCTTATTAATCTCTGCGGCATCAATATCAATCTGTACAATCTTTGCATCATTTGCAAATTTCTTCGCATTACCGATTACACGGTCTGAGAAGCGTCCGCCTACAACAATTAATAAATCGGAGGCTGTCACCCCAAAGTTGGAGGTCTTTGTACCATGCATACCCACCATACCGGTATAATGCGGGTCATTGCCATCCATAACACCCTTACCCATTAAGGTATCACAAACCGGCGCATCCAGAAGCTTTGCAAACTCCCTGAATTCCTTATAGGCACCGGAAGCAACCACGCCGCCGCCTACCATAATAAATGGCTTTTTAGATTTTTTAATCAGTCTTGCCACCTCTTCAATATCCGATTCCCTGATGGTATTGGTAACCGGAGTAATCTCTTCCGGCTTCTTATACTCATAATCAGCAAGATTTGCTGTGACATCCTTTGTGACATCCACAAGCACCGGTCCAGGTCTTCCGCTCTTTGCAATCTTAAATGCACGACGGATAGTATCTGCCAGCTCATGTATATTCTTAACGATAAAGCTGTGCTTTGTAATCGGCATAACCACACCTGCAATATCCACCTCCTGGAATGAATCCTTACCCAGTAAGGAAACTCCAACATTGGCTGTAATTGCTACCAGCGGGATGGAATCCATATAAGCGGTGGCAATTCCGGTAACCAGATTCGTGGCTCCAGGTCCGGAGGTTGCCATACATACACCTACCTTGCCGGTAGCCCTTGCATAACCGTCTGCCGCATGGGAAGCTCCCTGTTCATGGGAGGTCAGTATATGGGTAATCTCATCCTGATGCTTATAAAGCTCATCATATACATTTAAAATGGTACCACCGGGATAACCAAATACAGTATCAACGCCCTGTTCTTTCAGACATTCAATTATAATTTCTGAACCTGTTAACTGTTTCATTTTCCTATCTCCTTAATAAATACACTTATCCTAAATATATCCCTACAATCATAAATCCTTTATATAGGTTTTGTAAAGTAAATATTCAAATTTTTTTAAGTTATTACAGCTCTAACACCGCACCACGGTTACCAGAAGTTACCATTTTTGCGTATCTTGCAAGATAACCGGTGGTTACCTTAGGCTCTCTCGGCGTCCATTCTGCCTTACGCTTCGCCATTTCTTCCTCTGAAATATCCAGCTCTAAGCTGTGGTTGTCAATATCAATCTTAATGATATCTCCCTCTTTTACAAAGGCAATCGGACCGCCCACGGCTGCCTCCGGTGAAACGTGTCCGATGGATGCACCACGGCTGGCTCCGGAAAAACGTCCGTCTGTAATTAAAGCCACAGAAGAGCCAAGTCCCATGCCGGCAATGGCAGAGGTTGGATTTAACATTTCTCTCATGCCTGGGCCGCCCTTTGGACCCTCATAACGGATAACCACAACATCTCCTGCCACAATCTTACCGCCCTTGATGGCTGCGATTGCATCCTCTTCACAGTCAAATACTCTTGCCGGACCCTCATGCTTCATCATCTCCGGAACCACTGCAGAACGCTTAACAACAGAGCCGTCCGGTGCAAGGTTGCCCTTTAATACGGCAAGACCTCCTGTTGTACTGTATGGATTATCCATTGGACGGATAACCTCCGGATTCTTATTCACATGACCCTCCACTGCTTCGCCGATTGTCTTGCCTGTTACCGTCATACAGTCCTCATTGATTAAGCCTGCACTCTTTAACTGGTTAATTACTGCGTATACGCCGCCGGCTTCATTTAAGTCTTCCATATAGGTAGGACCTGCCGGAGCTAAATGGCAGAGGTTCGGTGTCCTTGCACTTACCTCATTTGCCAGGGAAATATCAAAATCAAAACCAATCTCATGGGCAATTGCCGGAATATGTAACATGGAGTTGGTGGAACAGCCAAGCGCCATATCCACGGTCAGCGCATTCATGATTGCTTCCTTTGTGATGATATCCCTTGGACGGATATTCTTGTTGTACATTTCCATAACTGCCATACCTGCATGCTTTGCAAGCTTCAGTCTCTCGGAATATACTGCCGGGATTGTTCCATTTCCCGGAAGTCCCATACCCAGAGCCTCTGTTAAACAGTTCATGGAATTGGCTGTATACATACCGGAACAGGAACCGCAGGTCGGACATGCCTTACACTCAAATTCATTTACATCCTCTTCGCTCATGGTACCTGCCGCATAGGAGCCAACTGCCTCAAACATGGAAGAAAGGGAGGTCTTATGCCCTTTTACATGGCCTGCAAGCATCGGACCACCGGATACAAATACCGTAGGTACATTAACCCTTGCCGCTGCCATCAAAAGTCCCGGCACATTCTTGTCACAGTTCGGAATCATGACCAGTGCGTCAAACTGATGGGCAATTGCCATACACTCTGTGGAATCTGCAATCAAATCTCTTGTTACTAAGGAATACTTCATTCCGACATGTCCCATGGCAATACCGTCACATACGGCGATGGCAGGGAACATAACCGGTGTACCTCCAGCCATGGCAACTCCCATTTTTACTGCCTGGGCAATCTTATCTAAGTTCATATGTCCCGGAACAATCTCATTATAGGAACATACAATACCTACTAATGGCTTTTTCATTTCCTCCTCTGTCATTCCCAGTGCATTAAACAGGGAACGGTGAGGAGCCTGCTGCATACCTGTCTTTACATTATCACTCTTCATGTCAATTCGTCTCCTTTTTATGATTTATAATTCATCTCAAATATCATTTGCTTATTTTTTATAATTATATCCTCTCTGTAATCAAATCGCCCATCTCTGAACAGCTCACAAGCTGTGTGCCCTCCGATACGATATCACAGGTTCTGTATCCTTCCGTTAGCACCTGCTTTACAGCCTTCTCAATTGCATCTGCTTCTTTGTCAAGGTCTAATGAAAAACGGAGCAGCATAGCTGCAGAAAGAATCGTTGCAATCGGATTTGCCTTGTTCTGTCCCGCAATATCCGGTGCAGAGCCGCCGCTTGGCTCATACATACCAAACTTCGTCTCATTTAAGGATGCAGAAGCTAACATTCCGATGGAGCCTGTTACCATGGATGCCTCATCCGATAAAATGTCACCAAACATATTCTCTGTCAGAATCACATCAAACTGTGCAGGGTCTTTTACCAGCTGCATGGCACAATTATCCACCAGCATATGCTCTACCTCTACCTCCGGATAGTCCTTTGCCACCTCATTGACAACCGCTCTCCAGAGTCTGGAGGAATCCAGCACATTTGCCTTATCCACAGAGGTGACCTTCTTTCTTCTCTTCATTGCAATGTCAAAGCCACGAATGGCAATTCTCCGAATCTCATCCTCGGAATAGGTCAAGGTATCAATGGCTTTTTTCTTGCCGTTCTCCTCTATCGTCTTGCGCTCACCAAAGTATAAACCGCCGGTAAGCTCACGCATAATCATCATGTCAAAGCCCTTGTCTGCAATCTCTTCCTTCAGTGGACAGGCACCCTTTAATTCCGGATATAAAAGCGCCGGCCTTAAATTTGCAAATAAACCCAGCTCCTTACGGATTTTTAAAAGTCCTGCCTCCGGTCTCAGGGAAGGCTCTAATTTGTACCATGGAGATGTACTGGTATTGCCACCGATAGAGCCTAATAAAACTGCGTCTGCCTTCTTTGCCCGTTCCACTGCCTCATCCGTAAGGGGTACCCCATACGCATCAATGGAGCAGCCTCCCATCAAAAGCTGGTCATATTGAAAGCTATGACCGAATTTCTCTCCAATCCTATCTAATACCTTCATGGCTTCGGTAACGACCTCCGGACCGATACCGTCGCCCTTGATTACTGCTAAATTATACTCCATACCTTAACCTCTCTTTTCTCTTATTCTATTCTTTCTTCCATTTCCGAAAGTAATGCATCAACCTTATCCTTAAACTGCCAGAAAAGGTAAATAAATTCATCAATAATACGTCTGACATATTTTTCTGCAAGCTTAGCATCATAATCATGGGTCAGTTCATTTCGGATTTTTAACATCTCCATCCATGTATCATCGGAAATCAAATCCATTTTATAGGCAGATTTCAACGTTTCTCTGGGTGAACCTGTTGCAAAGTCCGATATACCATAATATTGCACTAAAATATCTTTCATCACTTTCCATGACAGGTCAAAAGTCAGGGAAAACTTATTGACTGTTCCACTTAAAACAAAAGAATCCGTTACATCTCTATGCTTTGCTTCAGAAAAATCCTTCAAACAGTTACAATAGGAATAAAAGCGATTAATAAATTTTCTTTCCATATTTTTCAATATCCTCTCTAAGCAGCACATTATCTTTACACGTTTCCCATTCAAAAATATCGATAGTTTTTAATGTGGGAATGTTCTGCAATTCTTCTTCCAGCTTAAGGAAATTATAATTACCACGGACAACAATATCAATATCACTCTTTTCCGTATTTGTTCCCTTTGCATAAGAACCAAATAGCAGTAACGAAGTTACATTATTTTCTTTACATATAGAAGTAATCTGCTTTATAATCTCCTGAAACTCCATCCCGGTATCTCTCCTCTTAACCCACAGTCAAAAAAACATTATTTATTATTGATATAATTAACCAATCCCTCAGCCTTGATAATCTCCTGCATAAACGGCGGGAATGCCTGACCCTTGAACTCCGTTCCCTTTGTCCTGTTGTAAATCATACCGCTGTCAAAGTCAATTTCCACCTCGTCTCCGGCTTCAATTCCCTTTGCCGCCTCCGGACACTCAATAATCGGAAGACCGATGTTAATGGCATTCCGGTAAAAAATTCTTGCAAAGGTCTCGGCAATGACACAGCTGATACCACTTGCCTTAATGGCAATCGGCGCATGCTCCCTGGATGAGCCGCACCCAAAATTCTTGTTTGCCACCATGATGTCTCCCGGCTTTACCCGGTTTACAAAATCCTTATCTATATCCTCCATGCAGCTCTTAGCAAGCTCTGCCGGGTCGGATGAATTTAAATATCTTGCAGGAATGATAACATCTGTATCCACGTTATCTCCATATTTATGTACTGTTCCATGTGCTTTCATAACTATATATACCTCCATCTCTTTCTATTACACCAAATCTGTTACGTACCTTTTCTCAGTGCCTTCTCTATTCTGAAATAAAACTTATCAGAGCCAGTCCCAACAGATAATCATAATCCTAACTCGCAGGGACAGGAAATCTTTCCGGTTACTGCAGAGGCTGCTGCCACCGCCGGTGAAGCTAAATAAATCTCAGAATCCACATGACCCATACGCCCTACAAAGTTACGGTTTGTGGTTGCCACCGCTTTTTCACCTGCTGCAAGGATTCCCATATGTCCGCCAAGACACGGACCACAGGTCGGTGTGGAAACCACTGCACCTGCCTCAATAAATGTCTTAAGCAGTCCTTCCTCCATTGCCTGTAAGTAAATTGCCTGGGTCGCAGGAATTACGATGACACGAAGTCCCCTGGCACATTTTCTTCCCTCTAAAACCTTAGCGGCAACTCTTAAATCCTCAATCCGCCCGTTGGTACAGGAACCAATCACTACCTGGTCAATTTTAATTTCCGGTACTTCACTGATTGGCTTTGTATTCTCCGGTAAATGCGGAAATGCCACTGTAGGCTCTAATTTGCTCAAATCAATAGTATAAGTCTCATCATACACAGCGTCCTCGTCTGCCTCGTAGACCTTATACTCCTTAACGGAATGCTCCTTCATATACGCAATTGTTTTCTCATCCACCGGAAAAATACCATTCTTTGCTCCGGCTTCGATTGCCATATTTGCCATGGTGAAACGGTCATCCATGGAAAGGCTGGCAATACCGTCTCCCACAAATTCCATAGATTTATAAAGTGCACCATCCACACCGATTAAGCCGATGATATGTAAAATCACATCCTTACCGCTCACCCATTTTCCAGGCTTACCAATCAATACAAACTTAATGGCAGAAGGAACCTTAAACCATGCTTTTCCGGTTGCCATACCAGCCGCCATATCGGTGGAACCGACACCGGTGGAAAAGGCTCCCAGCGCGCCATAGGTACAGGTATGGGAATCCGCACCGATACAGGTCTCGCCTGCTACAATCAATCCTTTTTCCGGAAGTAATGCGTGCTCAATACCCATTTCCCCAACGTCAAAGAAATTAGTAATATTCTGTGCACAGGCATACTCTCTTACACATTTACAGTGCTCTGCACTCTTGATATCCTTATTCGGTGTAAAATGGTCCAATACCATCGCAATCTTATCCTTGTCAAACACCTTGTCTGTCTTGAACTTATCCATCTCATGGATTGCCACCGGTGTCGTCACATCATTTCCTAATACCAAATCCAAGTCTGCCTCAATTAACTGTCCTGCCTCAACAGCTGGCAGACCAGCATGTGCGGCTAAGATTTTCTGTGTCATTGTCATTCCCATAACACAATCTCTCCTTTTCTTTTCATAAATTTTGTTCTTATCATACCACAAAGACCAATATAAATAAAATATATATTTTGAATATTTATCATAACTTTAAGTTATAAAATTCTGGAATTTTTTCTATCCTATGTTATAATCATAGATAAATTATTGCAGGAGCGTATTACCATGGAACAGAATTTAAACTACTATAAAATATTCTATGAAACCGCCAAAAGCGGCAATATCAGCAAAGCGGCTGAAAATCTGTATATCAGCCAGCCTGCGGTCTCCAAATCCATAGCCAGATTGGAGCAGTCCCTGAACCTGTCTCTTATACACATCTGACGCTGCCGACGAAGAGGATAGTG
>ENA-OZAB01000085-OZAB01000085.1-human-gut-metagenome-genome-assembly--contig:-NODE-85-length-66748-cov-19.229814_pt1 | contig 66748 bp, 60 predicted proteins | sample MGYA00243297_ERZ653491 | MGnify/ENA primary metagenome ERZ653491 (study PRJEB26926, sample SAMN06165154) | human gut metagenome | biome: ENVO:00009003; feature: ENVO:2100002; material: ENVO:00002003... | reverse complement strand
GTTTGGAAATTGAATATTGTTTGATAGCGTAACAGTAACAGCTTGATCGTTTGATCGATTGTTTGAAAAGGGAATACGGTGAGAATCCGTAACAGCCCCCGCTACTGTAATACGGACGGACGCCAATGACGCCACTGGGAGCAACCCCGGGAAGGCAGGCGTGCCGGAAGAAGTTAAGTCAGGAGACCTGCTGGTTCGCTTTGCAATCACTTTCGGTGGGAAAGTAAGAAGCAGCCGCTGCGAATCAGCAGCGTGCCTTTTCTGTGTTTTTTGCCGGCAGTGGAGTTTATCCTCTGTCGTTTTTTATTGCAAAATCTATTCACTGCGTAAACATTCCCAGCACCGAATGGCGTATATGCCTGCCTCTGAAAGCATGCGCCGGATGTGGTTGACGAACAAATGCATTTCCACAGATGCGGACAGAAAGGGAATGAATCATGAAAGCAACAATCTATAAAATCACAGCGTTACTGCTTGCGCTCCTGATGGCGCTTGCTAAGCCTTACCGAGATATCTGTCGCCCCCGGAAGGAGTGCAGGCAATGAATAAAGGAAAAATAATCGCTCAACTGAGGTATCAGATCATATTCCTTGCGCTGATCGTGCTCATTGGCGTGGGAATTGTGATGAATGTAAACACGGGCACGGTCAATATACCTGCGGTCAAAATATTCAAAATTATTTTCCAGCGCATTGAGGAAGGCAGCGTGGACAGCAAGATCGTTTGGAGCATCCGTCTGCCGCGCCTTCTGACAGCGGCTGTGCTTGGCGGAGCGCTCGCCGTTTCCGGATTTCTGCTTCAAACCTTTTTCCGCAACCCAATCGCAGGCCCGTTTGTGCTGGGGATTTCCTCCGGTGCAAAAATGTGCGTTGGATTTGTTATCATCTTTGTTGTGGGTTCTTATGGCAGCATTCCGCCATATTTCATGGTGCTTTCAGCATTCGTTGGGTCGCTCATCATCATGGGGTTTGTTCTGCTGTTTTCACACCGGGCGAAGAACATGTCCATGCTGCTTGTGATTGGGATTATGATTGGCTATATCTGTTCTGCAGTTACCGATTTCTGCATTGCGTTTGCAAAGGACAGTGACATTGCAAATTTGACCTCCTGGTCCATGGGGAGCTTTTCCGGCGCAGCATGGAATACGCTTGGAATCATCTGCGTTGTCGTGGGCACGGCCCTCGTGCTGTCGATGCTTATATCAAAGCCAATGGATGCGTATCAGCTTGGCGAGGGATATGCAAAGAGCATGGGAATCAACATCCGCATGTTCCGCATGGCGCTCATCGTGCTTTCCAGCGTCCTTTCCGCATGCGTAACGGCATTTGCCGGGCCGATTTCTTTTGTGGGCATTGCCGTACCACAAATTGCGAAGGTCCTGATGAAAACCTCAAAGCCCGTCATCATCATTCCGACTGCGTTCTTGTGCGGAGCCGTGTTCTGCATGTTCTGCGACCTGATCGCCCGCACGGCATTTGCGCCGACAGAGCTTGCAATCGGTACCGTTACGTCGTTTTTTGGTGCGCCGGTTGTTATCAGCCTGATGATTAAGCGCCGTAAACGGCAGCAGTGAAGGAGGATGAGACATGTATTTTGAAACACATGATCTTTCCGTTGGGTATAGCGGCAGGCCGCTCATTGAAAAAATAAATCTTTCTATAGAAAAGGGAAGGATTTTGACGCTGATCGGCCCGAACGGCTCGGGAAAATCAACAATTCTAAAAACCATCACCAAGCACCTGGAAAAGATCGCCGGCGTGGTGACGATAGAAAACGATAATATATCGAAATGGAGCAACAAGGAACTTGCAAAGAGGCTTTCCGTCATGCTCACTGAACGCATTGATCCGGAGTTGATGACCTGCGAGCAGGTAGTGGCGATGGGGCGATATCCCTATACAAACCATTTTGGTTCCCTTACGCCGGGCGACAGGCAGGTGGTGGAAGAATCGCTGCATATGGTGCGGGCGGAAGAACTCGCGGAGCGCCCGTTTACCGATATCAGCGATGGACAGCGCCAACGCATCATGCTTGCGCGCGCAATTTGCCAGCAACCCGAGATTATTGTGCTGGACGAACCGACTTCGTACCTGGACATTCGCCATAAAATTGAGTTGCTCGATATTTTACGCAAGATGGCGAGAGAGAAGAATGTTGCAGTGGTAATGTCGCTGCATGAGATTGACCTTGCGGCGAAAATATCCGACCAGATTATTTGTGTAAAAGGGGACAGGATCAGGCTGTTTGGCACGCCGGAGCAGGTATTCACCGGCGAACGGGTAAAGGAACTTTACGAGCTCGAAAGCGGTTCGTTCAACACGCTGTTCGGCAGTGTAGAGCTTATGGCACCGGAAGGGGAACCGGAAATTTTTGTGCTTGCGGGCGCTGGAAAAGGCATTCCGATCTACCGGCTGCTGCAAAAGAACAAACGCGCATTCTCGACAGGTGTTCTGTTTGAGAACGATGTGGATCTTCAGGTTGCATCCGTGCTTGCAGCGCATGTGACCGTCGCCCCCGCTTTCGGAACGTTTGGCGAGCGGGAGATCAACGAAGCAAAGCGGTGGATCGACCGTGCGCGCTGCGTGGTCGATGCAGGAACGCCCGTTGGAGATCAAAACAGGCGAAGCCGTGAACTGATTCAATATGCAAGAACTGAGGGCAAGCGAGTTATTACGGGTGCGGAAGCATTTGAGAATATTGATGCGATACCCAATGGAATACAAAAGGAGAACTGATATGCAGGAGAAAACGATTTATCCATTCACCGCCATCGTCGGGCAAGAGGAGATGAAACTGGCGTTGATTCTTAACCTCATTAACCCGGCGCTGGGCGGCGTGCTCATCCGCGGCGAGAAAGGGACAGCGAAATCCACCGCCGTGCGCGGCCTTTGCGGCTTGCTTGATGAAGTTGAGGTTGTCCGCGGCTGCCCGTTCCATTGCAGGCCCGGCATGCCGCCGCTGTGCGCGGACTGTGCGTCGAAAAAGAATCCGGAAACAGCGCGTTATACGCGGCGTGTTGTTGAACTTCCCATTAGCGCTACGGAAGATCGCGTGGTGGGCGCGCTCAACATTGAACGTGCAATCAAAAAGGGAGAAAAGGTGTTTGAACCCGGCATTCTGGCCGAGGCGAACGGCAATATCCTGTATGTGGATGAAATTAACTTGCTCGATGACCACATTGTGGATGTTTTGCTGGATTCTGCTGCCATGGGCGTAAACACCGTTGAGCGCGAAGGTGTATCCTACAGCCATCCGGCACGTTTCGTGCTTGTGGGGACAATGAATCCGGAGGAAGGAGATTTGCGCCCGCAACTGCTTGACCGCTTTGGCCTTGTAGTGGAGATCCGCGGGGAGCAGGAAATCGATAAGCGCAGCGAACTGATCCGCCGTAGGATGGACTTTGAGCGTGACCCGGCGGAGTTTTCCCGCCGCTGGAGCAACGAGGAAGCTGCGCTCAAGGAGCGCATCCGGCGCGCACAGGGGATGCTACCATCCGTAGAAATCGAGGAAGCACGCTATTGCGATGCCGCAAAAATTGGTGCCGCGCTGCATGTAGACGGCCACCGGGCAGACATCACGCTGCTGAAAACGGCGGCAACCATGGCGGCGTTTGCCGGGGAAGCCGGCGTGACGCGCGCGCATATCCTGGCGGCAGCAAAAATGGTATTGCCACACAGGATGCGCCGCCTGCCCTTCGATACGACCGACGGCCTTCCGTCGGACTTGGAGGCCATCCTCGATGCATGAACTATGCTATCCTTTTGCGGCCATTGTAGGGCAGGAAAGCGCAAAAAAAGCATTGATGCTCAACCTGATCAACCCGCGCATTGGCGGGGTACTGCTTTCCGGGGAAAAAGGAACGGCAAAATCCACGATTGTGCGCGGCGTGGCACAACTCGGCGGCAAGCAGGTGGTTGATCTGCCGCTTAACGCTACAGAGGATATGCTCGTCGGTTCTATTGATTTTGAAGCCACGGTTCGGGATGGCGTGCGCAGCTTTGCGGGCGGCGTACTCGCGCGGGCGCACGGCAACATTTTGTATGTGGATGAAATCAACCTTCTTGCGGACAACATGGCCGCAGCCATAACAACGGCGGCATCTGCGGGAGAAAACCGGGTAGAACGGGAAGGCATCTCGGCACGGCATGATTGCTCATTTATTCTCGTGGGCACGATGAACCCGGAGGAAGGCGGCTTGCGGCCGCAGCTTCTTGACAAGTTCGGCCTTTATGTTGGGGTGGCCGGCGAGCATGATCCGAAGTTGCGTGTGGAAATCATTCGCCGCAGGCTCGCCTACGAGCGTGACCTGGCGGGATTTTTGACGGCATACCAAACGGAAACGGAGAGGCTGCAAAAAACGCTGCAGAAAGCCGTTGCCCTGCTTCCTGCCGTAACAGTGGATGAAAACGTGCGCTGCATTGCAGCAAAGCTCGCCGTGCAGGCATTTTGCGAGGGAAACCGCGCGGAGCTTTTGTTGAGCGAAACCGCCTCTGCGATTGCGGCGATGGATGGAAGAAAGCATGTAACGGTAGGCGACATCAAGGAAGCGGCAGAGTATGTGTTGCCGCACCGGAGAAGAGAATTCACAACACAAAACGAGCCGCAGCAGCAGAACCAGCGGAATAAACAGAACAACCAAAGGCAGGACAATACGGATACGCCGGACGATGTGCCGCCTGAACAGCCTGAGACGCAAAATGAATACGAACCGGAAGATGGGAACGGCGAAGGGGAGCTGGCGGACGCCGAATATCCGCCTGATTCACCGCAGGAGGATGAAAGGGCGGACGCATCCGAAGAACAGCTTGTAGCAGGCGATGAGGTTTATCAGATCATTCGCCTGCCCGGTGATACGCGCGACCGCCTTGCCCGCAAGGGCGCCGGCCGCAGGCGCAAAACCAACAGCGGCGCCAACAAAGGACGCTATGCGGGATTTTCCGCAGAAAAAACAAAAGGGCGTGATCTTGCATTGGATGCGACGCTGCGCGCAGCCGCGCCATTTCAAAAAGAGCGCGAAAAAAACGGGTGCGCCGTTTCCGTGCGAGAAAGCGATTTTCGCTATAAGCAGAGAGAAAGCCATGTGGGGGCAACAATCGTCTTTGTGGTGGATGCAAGCGGTTCTATGGGCGCAGCCAAGCGCATGAAGGAAACGAAGGAAGCCGTGCTTTCAATGCTGATGGATTCCTATCAAAAAAGGGACAGAATCGGACTCATCGCTTTCCGGCAAAGGCAGGCAGAGGTGCTCCTTGGCATTACCGCAAGTGTGGATCTTGCCCAAAAGGAGTTGCAAGCGCTGCCTACCGGCGGTCGAACGCCTCTTGCAGATGGGTTATACAGCGCATGGCAGCTTTTAAGAGCGCGCAGACGCAAGGATCCTGAGATGCTTCCGCTCCTTGTGCTTGTAACCGATGGCAGAGCAAACAGCCCGCTTTGGAGCGATGACGCGGTGGAGGACGCGCTTCAAGCCGCGCGGCTTATTGCTAACGAGCACATTCCGGCCATCGTGGTAGATACGGAAAACGATTTTATTTCTTTCCATTTGGCGGAACGTATCTCAGAAGCGATGAAAGCGAGTTACTTTAAAGTAAACGAGCTCAAGAGCGCACAGTTGCGCGGGATTGTTTCTTTCCGGCAGAATATGCTCGGCGCGCTTATGGGAGTATGACGGCATGAAAATTCTTTTGATCGGAAATGATTTGGACACTCCGCAAATGCGGGCGGTGCTTGCAGCGGAGGGTTGCAGTGCACAATTCCTGCCTTCACACGGCTTTGACCAATTGAGCAAGGATATGCTACTTGCAGCAGACGCGGCGCTTGTCGCGCGCGACCATGGCGACCATGAACCGTTTGAACCCGGGGAGCGGCTTTCTCCGATCCCCTTGATAGCGGCGATTGGCGCAGAAAACATTGCCGCGGGAATTTCAAGCCTGAATGCCGAAGAGAATGCGCTTTGCAATGCGTACATCCTCTCCGGTGGAGAGGAGAACTTGCGCCGGCTTGCGCGGTTTTTCAAACATAAGCGCTATGGCGTGCCGGTCCCACCGCCGCCGGAGGCTGTACCGTTCGACAGCATCTACACGCTTTCCGGTGCGCTGTATCAAGATGCGGTTACGTATATTGAAGAATGCGAGGCAGGTTATGCCGCTTATGTGGGCGTGTTAAGCTACCGCACGCGTTGGCAGGGAAACGACCTTGCCGTGGAGCGCGCGCTTAAGGCGGCGCTTAACCGGCGTGGGATTGGCGTAATCAATGCGTTTTCTACCGGAAACCCAGATCCCGGGTCGGGGTGCCTTTCCATGGAGCAGGCAATCAAACAGTTTTTTACCAAGGATGAAAAACCGCTGATTGAACTGTTGGTGAACTTCCTTTTTTTCGGCACGGCAGAGGGCGATGGAGAATCGCTTTTTGAACGCGCGGCAAACCTGTATGCCCGGCTGCAAATCCCTATATTGCGCCCCGTGCAAAGCAATTATTTAACGAATGAGCAGTGGATGAGCGCGCCCGCACCCTTCCGCCAAGATGCAGCACTTAACTTCGATATATCGGAATTGCAGGGGATGATTGAGCCTGTGTTCCTCGGTGGCTCGGTAAACCGCAGGATGCATGAAGCGGTGCAGGAACGGGCGGAAAAGCTCGCCGGGCGCATTGCAGGGTGGATTGCGCTGCGTAAAAAAGCAAATGCGGATAAAAAGCTTGCGATTTTTCTTAACAATGCAGTCTGCTCCGGCGTAGAAGCAACGCTTGGAAAGGCAACGGGGCTCAATGCGTTTGAAAGCGCGGTGTGCGTACTCAAACGCCTTGCAGAAGAAGGATACGCCGTTGGAAACATCCCAAAAGATGGAGAAGCGCTTCGCGCGCAATTCCTTGAGAAAAAAGCATACTCGGATTTCCGCTGGACTTCGGCAGAGGACATCGCGGCTTCCGGCGGCGTGTTATATGCAATGCCTGCGGAGGAATATGCGCGGCTTTATGCAAGAATACCGGAAGGCGCACGCGCGCGCATGGAGGAAACATGGGGAAGCCTGCCCGGAGAAGCGATGGTGCTTGGCGGAAAGATTTTGATCACAGGCATGCGCTTTGGCAATGTGCTTTTGCTCATCCAGCCCAAACGCGGCTGTTATGGTGCGAAATGTACCGGAGAAGTCTGCAAAATATTGCAGGATCCGGCTTGCCCGCCTACGCATCAGTTTTTGGCTACTTATTTTTATGCGGCAGATTGTTTCGGCGCGGATGCATGGGTGCATTTCGGCACGCATGGGAGCTTGGAGTTTCTGCCCGGAAAGGCAAACGGCTTGGGCGAGGAATGCTTTCCCGATATTGCGGTTGGGGAAAAACCAAACCTTTATGTTTACAATGCGGCCTGCATCGGTTCTGCAATGCTTGCGAAGCGGCGCAGTTATGCTGTAATCATTGACCATGCGTCAAAGCAGGAAGAACTGCATGTGCTTGACGGCGTGGAAACGGGCGCGCTTTTACGCGGCCTTTCCGGCTGCTTTGTACGTCCGGGCGCTGGCGGAAGTGAGGCGGACGGCCCTGTTGAGACAGGGCGCAACTTATACGGTGTGGAGATTGACCGGATCCCCACCATGGATGCGTATGCGCGCGGTACGGACGCTGCGGAAGCGCTTATAACGCGATACTTTGCAGAAGAGGGGCGCTACCCCGAACAGATCGCTCTCAATATGATTTCGTTGGATATCCCGCGCACAAAAGGGGAGCAGTTTGCATTGTTCCTGGGCCTTGTGGGCGTACGTCCGGTTTGGAATGGGCGTGGAACCGTTTTGGGCATGGAGCTGATTCCCGCTTCGGAGCTGAAACGGCCGCGCATGGATGTTACGGTGCATATTTCCGGTGTGCTGCGGGACACATGGCCTGGTATTCTTGCACGAATGGATGAAGCGATCCTGCTTGCCGCTGCGGCGGATGAGCCGCCGCATGCAAACTATATCGTGAAGCATCTGCATACAGCCTCCATGAACGGGAAAAAACCTTGTATTGCGCGTATTTTTGGCGGCGCGCCGGGGACTTATTCCAACAGCATCGGCCTTGCACTTAAGGCGAGCGCATGGCAGAACGAAAACGACCTTGCGCGTTACTTTATGGATTCATCTTCCTACGTTTATGGAAAGGACAAGCACGGGGAAAAGAATCTATCTGCATTTCTTGAGGGCATAAAGCGGACGGATGTGACATGCGACATCGTTTCCCTTCGGCATACGGATGCACTTAACAGCAGTTATAGTGCGCGTGTGCAGGGAGGCTATGCGCTTGCAGCAAAAAGCCTCGGTATGAAACGCAGGATGCGAAATTATATGGGAGAAAGTACAGAAAACGGCATTGATGTGAAAACGCTCAAGGAGCATCTGGATGATGGGGTAGGGCAGACGCTTTTAAGCGAGGCATGGAAAAAGAAACGTATGCAGCAGGGCTATGACGGGGCGGCGGACATTATGTGCCGCATGCAAAACGTGTTTGAAATGCAGTGCGTAAATCAAACCTTTTCCTCTGAGACACTGGATACACTTGCGCAGCAATATGTGCTGGACGCGCAAATGCATGACTTTATGCGGGAAAACAATCCCTTTGCTGCAGAGGAAACTGCCCGGCGTTTTTTGGAACTGGAGAGCCGCGGTAAATGGCAACCAGCCCCCGAGGTGCTCTCGAAACTGCAAAAGGTTTATCTTAAAACGGAAGCAAGCATGGAGGATGGACTCTGTGGGCGGGGAGAGATTCAAGGAGGCAACGTGGAAGTTGTGCCAGACGGCACGATCGCGCAATGGAAAAAACGGTTGCAGAGTACGGATGAGGAGATAGAGCGGTGGAAAAAACAAAGCTCCTGATCCTGCGCCTGACAGACCGCTGCAATCTCGCCTGCCGGTATTGTTATGCCACATACGGCGGCATTTGCAAAGCGGACATGCCGTTTGAAACCGCAAAGGCTGCCATAGCGCTTTTTGCACAGCCGGGCGGCAAACTCAAGATCCAGTTCACGGGCGGGGAACCTTTGCTTTGTGCCGGACTGATGCAGCAAATATTCCAGCATGTAAAAAGTGAGGGAATTCAAACCGCATTTTCCATCCAGACCAACGGTACGCTTTTAACGCGCGAAACCTGTGCGGTTCTCAGGGAAATGCGCTGTGCTGTAGGCGTAAGCCTCGATGGCATCGGGGAAGCAAATGCGCTGCGCGTTTACCCGGATGGATCGCCTTCGCTTGATGATGCGCTTGCGGGGGTTCGCGCGCTTGCGGACGCTGGTATGCGGTGTAACCTTAACGCAGTGGTATCCCGGGCCAACCAGAACTTTCTCGGCGGGCTTATCAGGCTTGCGGCACTGCTTGGAAACGTGCACGGCGTAGGGCTTGACATGTTTCGCCCGATCGGGCGCGGCGAAAACGCCGGCCTTGCTCCCGATATGGAGACGTTTCCGGATGACCTTTTGCGCATGCTTGAATGTCGCGAAGAACTCGCGGTGCTCGGCGCCGACATCCGTATTAAGGAGCTGGAAAAGGTACGGGCTATGCTGCAGGCTGGCGTACAGGAAAACTTTTATTGCTATGCGCAGACCGGCTTTTCAGCGGCTGTTGACCCAAGGGGGAACATATATCCCTGCGCGTCTTTTGTGGGCATGCCGGATATGCGCATTGGCAGCATTGCAGAAGGCTTTCGTTCCATGCCGCAGATACCCGGGATGGACGAAACCTGTGACGCCTGCGCGGATGCGGCGATTTGTCGGGGAGGATGCCCTGCCGGACGAGCTGCATGCGGCGGGCGGAGCGAAACGGATTGCATGATGCACCGCACGATCATTGAATATGGGAGGAAGGAATATGCTGAGACTTTTATGCCTGATTGATACGGATGACAGAACCTTTTACTTTCAAAGCGCACTCCGGCGCCTCCAGACGGAATTTCCGGATGAGATCTGCGGCGAATGCTTTTCGCCAATGGCAGTGCGTATGGACAAAACGAAGCATGCAGCGCTTATGAAAGCTGCGGATGCATGTGACTTCGCCGTTGTTTATTTCCACGGAGGGTGCGGGAACCTGCCGGATTTCACTGCGTTCTGGAAGCGTGTCACAAGCCATGCGCGATGCTTTTTCCAATCTTCCCTGCCGGAGGAAGTCGGCGAACTGATGCCTGCTTCCCGCCTTGCTCCTTCTGAGTATCAAGCGCTTAACGATTATTTTTCCCGCGCTACGGAAGAAAATTGCTACAATATGCTGCTTTGGATTGCGCATGGGTTCTTCGACGTTGGAAAACCGGCCCTGCCGCATGAAGAAATTCCGCATGCGGGGCTTTATGTTGGGGGAGAAATTTCCGGCGCGGAGACGGAGAAAGATTACTTGCGGCAGGCATGCGAAACAAAGAATCCCGTGATCGGGATGTTGATCCATCGCAGTTACATTCAGAGTGGAAACACCAGCGCCGTGGATGCGCTGATTGCCGCTCTGGAAAAACAGGGAGCATTCGTACTGCCGGTCTTTTCTTCGCTTTCCTCAGACTCTGCAAACGCAGAGTCCGGCGTACGCTTTGCATTGGAGCGCTATTTCAGGCCGGGAGGAAAAGAGATCCTCAACTGCATCGTGGTGACGACAGGTTTTTCCCTGACACATATCGGCTATCCGGACGGCGGTGGGAACGAGTTTCGCTCAAGCGTGTTCGAAAAATGGAATGTTCCGGTTTTGCAGGCCATGGCCACCCGCTTTACGGCGGAACAATATGCGGAGAAAACAGAGGGCATTGATCCGATGTCTCTTACCAGCAACGTGTTCCAACCGGAGATGGATGGACAGGTAATTTCCGTTCCATATGCCATGTGCGAGCAGCGCGATTGCGAAGGAATTGGCCGGCGTATGTGGAAGCCGATGGAAGAAAGGATTGCGCACCTTGCAAGGCTTGCAATAAATTTTGCGTCGTTAACACGCAAGAAAAACAGCGAAAAGAAAGTGGCGATCCTGTTCCACAACATGCCGGGCAATCACAATATCGGAAGAGGCGCAGGCCTTGATACGTTTGCATCTGTGCAGAAACTGCTCACGCGGATGAGGGAGGAAGGATATGCTCTTGAAACGGAATATGCGGATGGCCAGACGCTTGCGGAAGCGCTGCTCGGCGCGCTCACGAATGATACGGCTTGGATTTCATCCGAAGAAGCTGTACGCCGCGCGGCGGATCGCGTTTCCTTTGGCGATGCACGGACATGGTATGATGCGCTCGGGGCGGAAAACCGGAAGGCCTTGTTGAAGGATTGGGGGGAATTTCCGGGAAACGTGATGGTGGAAGGACAGGATTTGCTGATCCCCGGCATCCTTAACGGCAATGTTTTTATCGGGCTTCAGCCATCGCGTGCGTTCGACGAGCAGGCTGAACGGCTTTACCACGATGCGGTATTCCCGCCGCCTTACAGTTACATCGGCTATTATCGCTGGATTGAGAACACGTTTGGCGCGGATGCAATTATCCACGTTGGCACACATGGTTCAGTGGAATGGCTGCCGGGGAAGGAGGTTGGGCTCTCTCCGGCCTGCTATCCGGACATCTGCATGGGGTGTCTGCCGAACTTTTATATCTATCACATCGGAATTACGGGAGAAGGTATTCAGGCGAAGCGCCGTTCGGCAGCTGTTATCCTCGATCATTTGCCGCCCTCCATGGATGATGCGGGTGTATATGATAAGCTTTCGGACATGGATGCGGCGCTGCGGGAATATTATGCTGCAAAACAGACGAGCACAGCGCAGATACCGGTTCTGCAGAAGCGTATCTTTAAACTGGCGGAAGATGCAAACCTGACACAGGATCTGCATCTTACGCAAGAAACGTATGGTGCAGCACCGGATACGAGCATAGAGAAAATCCATCTTTGGATAGAGGAACTAAAGAATTCCGCTGTGACGGACGGGCTGCATATTTTCGGCGAAGCGCCGGAGGCAGGAAAGCTTTACGAAAACATGCTGCGCATGCTTGTGCGCGTAAAAAATGGAAATATCTCTGCGCTTAACGATGCGGTGCTTACCGCCATGGGATACGATGCACAGCGCATTAAAGACGCGCCGGGCGCGCCTGCAGCCGATGGCCGCCTGGCTTCGGTTGTTTACGATGAGGCGGTGTCCACGGCAAAGAGGATCGTACATTCGCTTGTACAAGCAGGCTATTGTGCGGATGCGGTCGGCGCGATGCCGGAGTACGTGGAACTGCCCGGTGACCGAATGCCGCTGAAGGAAGTGCTGAAGTTTCTTTGTGAAACAGTTCGCCCGCGGCTTGATGAAACGTCCGGCGAAATGGAGAACATCATCCGCGGCCTTGGCGGCGGGTTTGTGGAGCCGGGCCTCGGCGGGAATCCCACGCGCGGCAATGTGGCGCTTCTGCCCACGGGGCGCAATTTCTACGCGGGCGATCCGGCGGAAATCCCCTCCTGCGGAGCATGGGAAATCGGGAAGCAGCTTGCAGCCAAATCGCTGGAACATTATCTTGAGGAGCGTGGCGAATATCCGGAGAGCATCGCTATGGTGGTATGGGCGGGCAACACCATCAAGACCTCCGGGGAGGATTTTGGGGAAATATTCTCCTTGATGGGGGTGCGGCCGGTATACCTTGGCTCGACATCAAAGGTCATCGGTGTGGAAGCGATTCCAATAGAAAACGTTGGCCATCCGCGCATCGACGTTACGCTGCGCATCTCCGGACTGTTCCGCGATATGTATCCGAACCTTGTTGAACTGATGGATGCGGCCGTTTCATGCGCTGCGGCACAGGATGAAAGCGAGGAGCAGAACTACATCAAAAAGCATATTAACGAGGATATGCTTGCCCTGCTTGATGAGGGACTCGATGCGAATACGGCGCTGGATCAGGCTTATCTGCGGGTATTTGGCTGCCCTGCGGGCGGCTATGGAGCGGGCGTAGCCAACCTGATCGGGAATCGGAACTGGTCGGACTACCATGATCTTGCCGCAGTCTATGAAACGTGGAGCGGGAACGGCTATGGCCGCGGGCATCACGGAGAAGGCATGCAGAAGATGTTCAAACGCCGCCTTTCCAGCGTGGGGATGACGGTCAAAAATGAATCCACGGTAGAGATCGACATGCTATCAAGCGATGATTTTTTTTCCTATCATGGAGGCCTTGTAGCATGCGTAAAGTCGAATTCAGGGCATGCGCCCATCTCGCTTACAGGACACAGCGATGACCCGGAGCGACCGCTTGTGCGCGACACTGCAAAGGAGACCGCTCGTATTATGCGCTCACGCGTCCTCAACCCGAAATGGCTTGAAGGGTTGAAACGCCATGGCTTCAAAGGGGCGCAGGAAATATCAAAGGCGGTGGATTCCTTTTTTGGCTGGGATGCCAGCGCGGAGGTGGCGGAGGATTGGATGTATGCACACATTGCAGAGAACTTCCTGCTTGACGGGGAGACGCGGGCATGGATCGAAGCGGTGAACGCTGGCGTGATTTATAACGTTGCTGGTAAACTGCTTGAGGCAAGCAGGCGTGGTATGTGGCATGCGGACGAGGAGATGCTTACACAGCTTCAAGGCATTTTTTTGCAGACGGAAGGTCTTTTGGAGGAGGGGAAACGATGATTGAGATCAAAAACATCACGAAAAAATATCCCGGGCAGAAAATCCCTGCGCTTAGCGGCGTGAATTTAAAAATTGAGTCGGGAGAGTTCTTCGGGCTGCTCGGCCCCAACGGCGCGGGTAAGACGACTATGATCAAGCTGCTTGCAACGCTCTTGATCCCCAATGAAGGTGAGATTATCGTGGATGGCGAACGTCTCGCGCGCAGCAACAGCAACATTAAACGCAAGCTTTCCATGGTTACGCAGGAATATTCCCTGCGCAGCAACATGACGCCTGAACAGATTATGGAGCTGCATGGGCGGCTTTATCAGATCCCAAAGAACGTCATTCGGGAACGCTCAGCGGAACTGCTCGATTTCTGCGGCCTTGGCGAACACAGAACAAAAATTTGCCGCCAGCTTTCAGGGGGAATGAAGCGCAAGCTCATGCTCAGCCGCGGGCTTTTGACTGCGCCGGAGATCCTCATTCTGGATGAACCGACTGTGGGCCTTGATCCGTTTGCACGCAGGCAGATGTGGGATTTGCTTAAACAGCTCAATGACAAGGGCATGACCATTTTGCTTACAACGCACTACATAGATGAAGCACAATACCTTTGCCGCCGCATTGCGCTCATTGACAAGGGCAAAACCGATCGTGTAGCCAGCCCAAGGGAGCTCATCGATGAGTTGGGCGCAACCGCTGTAGATGAGTTTGACGGAAGCCATACAAAAAGCAGTTTCTTCGCAGCACGGGAGGAAGCGCTGCATTTTGCCGGGGAACTTGAAAACGAATTCGTCATTCGCAGCACAACGCTTGAAGATGTGTTCGTTACACTTATTGGCAGAAAACTGGAGGGAAAATAATGGGAATTGCAACAGCCATTTGGGAAAAGTGGATAGAATTTAAATACGAATGGAAGAAGATCACGGCGGCCGCACTTGTGAGCCCGGTGCTTTATATGATTGCACTCGGATGGGGCCTCGGCTCTATGACGCGCGTTACGGACAGGCCGTATATTGATTTTCTGGTGCCAGGGCTGATTGCCATGTGCACGATGAACAACAGCTTTTCGGCAGTTGCTACGGCGCTTAACGTGCAACGCATTTTCGAGCACTCCTTCGAACAGATTATCATCTCGCCCACCTCGCTGCCGCAATATGTCCTGGGGCAGGCAATCGGCGGCGCGCTGCGGGGCATGTACAGCGGCCTTCTTGTGCTGCTCATTTCTCTGCCGTTTGGCATCGGCATCCGCGTTACGCCAGCGTTCTTCCTTGTGATGTTCTTAAACGGCGTCGCGTTCGGCGCGCTTGGTGTGCTTGCGGCCATCCTTGCAAATACGCATGCGGATGTGGGAAGGTTTTCTACGTTTGTTATCACGCCGATGACCTTCCTTTGCAACACGCTCTTTCCGCTCAACCGCATTCCCGGCGTGATCCAGCTTGTGATTCGCTTCCTGCCGCTGACGCATGCGAGCAGCCAGCTGCGTGGAATTTCCTATGGAGAGCCGGTTTCACTTTTAAGCCTCGGGGTGCTTGCAGCCTATGCGGCACTGTTCGTGGGCCTTTCAATTTTCTTTATCAACAAAAGGAAAAACCTTTAAAGGAGGAGCAAAATGAAAACGGACGGCCGCACCGCCATTCTCATGGTGAGCTTTGGCACAACGCACCCTGACGCGCTTGAACGCTGCATTGCAGGGACAGAGCGCTCTGTAGAAGCGCATTTTCCGGGATACCCGGTATATCGCGCGTTTACCAGCGGCATGGTAATCCGTCGTTTGAAGCAGCGGCACGGAATTGCTGTGGACACGGTAGCGGAAGCACTTGAACGGATAAAAGCAGGTGGGGCGCGCCGCGTGGCCGTGCAGCCGACCTTGTTGCTCGGCGGCATTGAATACGAACGCCTGCTTCAGGCAGTGCATGGCTGCGCTGGCCTCTGCGTGGCAACCGGCAAGCCGCTCATCGCCGGGCAGGAGGATTGTGAAGCTCTCGCCTCTGCCATAATGGCAGAGCATCCGCTCGCGCAGGAAGAAGCGCTTCTGCTGATGGGGCATGGCACGGAGCATGCGGCAAACCACATCTACCATGCCTTACAGGAAGCATTTGACAAAAAAGGCTACCGCGGGTTTATCGGCACGGTAGAAGGGGAGCCTTCCTTTATGGATGCCGTTGCGCGGCTTACCGCATCCGCGAGCGAGCGCGCCAGGCTTTTGCCGCTGATGTTCGTTGCGGGAGAGCATGCAAAGAACGATATGGCGGGGGAGCAGGAAGGCAGCTTTCTGACGTGCGTACGGGAGGCAGGCATTTCGGCACACCCTGTCCTGCGTGGATTGGGAGAGAGCGAAGCCATAAGGGCGCTCTATGTGCGGCGGGTAGAGACGGCGCTCCGGGAGGTTGAACGGTAAATCAAGCGGAGGGAATCTTGGCTTGATGGCGTTGCGTATACCTTGAATTTCCACAGAAGCACTGTGTAAAAATTGCGCACAATAATAGAGCGGGATGCAATGATTGGCAAATTGATAAATATGGTGATTGGCCGGCCTGTTGGTGTTATAATAGGCATTAAATGCGGCGCGATATTACGCAAAGGGGGCGGGAAGGGAAAAGGCGGGGCGGTTCCTTTCCAAACCGTAATGAAGGACGGAAGCAGGCTGAATGGGAAACAAAAAAAGGACGGTAAGAACGGTATGGCTGTGTGCCATTGCTAGCATACTCGCGCTTGTATCGGTGGCAGTGATATACGGTGATGTGCTTTTGTATACCCTGTATGCGCAGCAAAAGCAAAGCAAGGACGATTCAGCGGGAGCCCTCCCGCTGCCTGTGCTGCGCGCTACGCATACGCCCGGCCTTACTTCCGCCCCGACTGCCGATCTTACCCCCGCGCCGGAGCCCACGCGCGCGCCGGCTTTCGGAGATATTCAGAATGTTAATTTCCCCGAAGAGGACACGGGGGCAGGTGCAGATTACAGTTATCAGAGCGATGAGCTTCGCATTGCTGTTAACAAAGTTCAGGAGTTTGGCGTTACTTATTACGTTGCGGACATCTGGATGCGTAACATCAGCTGCTTCCGCACCGCCTTTTCCAGCGGAAAATACCGCGGAAAGCGGGAATCGCCGGAAAAGATATCTCGGGATAATCGCGCTGTGCTGGCGGTAAACGGGGATTTTCTCGGTGGGCTTGCCATACGCAACGGGGTGAAGTACAGTGTTGCTACCGAGCGGGCGGTTGAACCCACGCCAACGCCCACACCCACGCCAACGCCCACGCTCACACCCACGCCAACGCCATCACCGACGCCAACGCCTACCGCTGAAGCGAGCGCCTCCCCGACTCCTAAGCTTAGGCCGGAGCGAGCCACTTGCGTGTTGTACCGGGATGGGCGCATTGTGACGGAAGAATACGAGACGTTTCGCACCACGCGGGCAATGAAAGACGGCGCTTGGCAGGGATGGCAATTTGGCCCCACTCTCGTTAGGGACGGAAAACCTGCGGAAGATGTGAAAAAACAGAGTCGCAATCCCCGCTGCATGATAGGTTACTACGAACCGGGGCATTATTGCCTTGTGGTTATAGACGGAAGGCAAAAGGGGTATTCCGTTGGAATGAACTTTAAAGAAATGACGGATTTGGCAATGAGCCTCGGCCTCAAAGAGGCATATAATCTGGATGGAGGCGGCAGTGCAGTGATGACTTTCAACGGTGAGATAATCAGCTCCCCGTCCGGTAAAGGCGATGCCCGCAAGTTGAGCGACATGATCGTTATAGGGGAATATTTGGACGAGGAGCATCTTGCGATCTTTGCTCCTACGCCTGCTCCGAATGAAACGCCCGCCGCATAGTAAAGAGAGGACTGCGTTTTGGAGAGTTCAAAAGGAAAGCTGCATAAATGGCTGGTTAAAGCGATTTGGTTTTTTTGTGGAGTCATACTGCTGGGGATTGCCACAGGGGCTATATTGCTAAACCGCATATACGATCTTTCCGGCTGGAACTTGAGCCAGCCTCAACCATCGGCTCCGAACGCCCCAATCACAGACGGCGCGCAAACGGACAAATATATCAGCAGCCTGCTGGTGGTGGTGCAAAACGCTCCGCTTTCCACTGAAAATGCATTTGCGGACATGGCTTTTATCGTTTCGTTCAATGCTTTGGATCAGGAGCTTACCACTGCGGCGCTTTGGCATGGCTTGGAGCTCAAGCCCGAAGACGATCGAACGGTAACTGTAGGCGAGCTATATGCATCCGAGGGGCCTGCAGCCCTTTTAGATGCCATAAATACTACATTCGGCCTTAATATCGCAAGCTATGCCTGCACGGATACTTCTTCTCTTGCGGCAATGATAGACCTGTTGGGAGGGATAAACGCTGAACTGACCGCAGAGGAAGCGGAGTACTTAAACCGTGCCCTGGGCAGTTCTGAGCTAAGGGCAGGGGAGGCTATGCTTACCGGGACCCAAAGTATGGTGCATGCTATGGATGAAATAAGCGGAGAATTTGCCTTTGGCGGGCTGCAACGCAGCCTCAAGCTGGTGGATTCTGCTGTGCTCAATATGCGGCGTACCGCTACAAAAGAAACAATGCTGCCGCTGCTTGCAAAGGTCATGGGCAGCATAAATACCGATTTGGATATAGAGACGGTTCGCGGCTTTGCCTATGAAATACTGAAAGCTGAAGAATTCAGCATTCACAGCCTGCCTGTCCCATGCGAGGGCAGCTTTGAATGGCTGGAGCAGGGGGACGCGCGCTGCCTTGCGGTTGACCTGGAAGCGAACAAGGCGGCGCTCAGGGAATTGATATATTAATTCTAAAATATGGTGGGGCTGCGCCAAACTGATCTTTCTGCCGCGAAACTGAAAACTGCGGCGGACAAGGAACGCATTCCCATAAACCCTACAGCCGCATATACTGTACTGAGCCTGAACAGGCTCAGAAAGGATATGTGAGTTCAATGGGAATAACCAATTCAAATAAAGAGTTAAACGTCTCCAGCATCGATTGCGGAGGAACGTTCAGAGTCAAACTTTCTTTGACTGCGGAGCCGAATATTTTGACCAATCCGACGGATATCGTCCTCGTCTTGGACCGCTCCGGCAGCATGTCGGGGAGCCCGCTCGCAAATTTGAAGAACGGCGCAAAGAAGTTCATCGATATTATTGCGGAAGCGACTGATGGAACGCAGGATGGACAGATTGGGTATGGCAGTCATATTGGGATTGTCAGCTTTTCCGATACGGCAATGCAAGACACACAGCTTATTACCTCAGTAAATGACCTGAAAGCCGCAGTGAACGCTTTGACGGCCGGTGGCAGCACCAATCATGCCGATGCATTTACGAAGGCAACACAGATCTTTAATCCAGCCTCTTCAAACGACCGCGTAATCGTTTTGTTTACGGACGGGCGGACAACGGCTGGAGGAAACCCAACGCCGATTGCAGCTGCCGCCAAGGCACAGGGAATCACAATTTACTGCATCGGGCTTTCCGGCAACGGCGGCATCGATGAGCAGGCGCTGAACGCATGGGCATCTGCTCCGCCTTCCTCTTATGTGGCAATTACGCCGGATGATGAGGAACTGGAGAGGCTGTTTGAAGACCTTGCGCAGAACATTGTAAAGCCTGGCGCAAAGGATATTGTAATCGATGAAAAGGTGAACAGCTGCTTCAAAATTACAGCAGTATCAAACCCCACGAAAGGTACGGCCAGCCTTACGGGAAATACTTCGCTGCAATGGAAAATTGATGAGTTGGGCGTAAATGGCAGCGAAGGCGCTGTGCTGGAATTCACCGTCCAACACGTCGGAGCCTGCAGCGGCATGGTGGAAGTAAACGAAAGCATCGTTTACAGTGATAAAGACGGGAACCAGGTCGCTTTCCCTTCGCCTGAAATTGAAGTCGATTGCGGAACCACTGTTTTTCCGGAGGAATGCCCGCAGCCTGTGGACATCACCATCGGCGGCTGCGAAGACACAGTGGAATTCGATGCCGGCACCCTTGGCATGGAGTCCCTTGGACGCGTTGTCCAACTTGATGTTACGCTGAAAAATGTTTGCCCGCAAAAACGCGTTGCGCTTGCTGCGATCGTGACGGAGGTTGATGCCTATGGCATTGAGCATAAGCGCGGCATGAAAACGATGACCATTCCAGCCCATACAGGGGCAACCTGCCACGATGTGACTGTGCGGTGCATTAAATTCGTGCTGCCTGAAGACTTGGATGTTTCCGGCGGCTCGAGCACTGCGATTTGCAACAACCGTAAGTTCAAAGCCAGATTTGTGGCACACTATATTGACAACGATTTTGAATGCTGCAACATAGTGCTTTGAATTACGGGCTTTAGCACGATCTGAAAACGGTGTGCGCCGATGCCCGCAGCCTTTCAGGGTTGCGGGCTTTCAGCAGGATAAATGTGCTGTGCAGGCACGGAAACAGGGTGCAATTTATTACAAGTTAATACATGGAAACAAAATATTAAATTATACTATTTCCATTGACTTCCAAAAAGGCTCGGGTATAATAGAATTAAGTAGTGGAAAAGATACTTGCGAGATTGAACCTTTTCGTTTCCCCATCATTTCACTTAGGAGGTATTCATATGGAACTTACAAAGTTTTATCGTTGTGCACACTGCGGCAATATTGTGGAATTTCTTACGGCGTCCGGGGTTCCTGTAGTATGCTGTGGAGAGAAAATGCAGCTTTTAACGGCAAATAGCACCGATGCGGCCGTAGAAAAGCACGTGCCGGCCGTGACCGTCACAGGCAATGTGGTAGCGGCAGTCGTTGGCAGCACGCTGCATCCCGCAACTATGGAGCATCACATCGAATGGCTGTATTTGCAAACGGAACAGGGAGGCCAGTTCAAAAAGTTGGATCCGCTGGCTGAGCCAAGAGCGGAGTTTGCTGTGACGGATGGGGACAAACCCGTTGCCGTGTTCGCTTACTGCAACCTCCACGGTCTTTGGGTAAAAAGCCTGTAATAACCGTTGAAGAGAATGCTTCAAACCATCGGCCTCACGCCGATGGTTTTTTGTTGAAAAAGAGAAACACAAAGATTAATTCTAAGTTAGCCGGCACCGGTCAGCGCAATAGATCGCGTGCAATCCGGATAAAAGCCTTGGCTGCGGGGGAAAGCTGATGGAGGTCTTCATAAGCGGCAACGAGGTTGCGCGTGGCATTAAGCCCGTTGATATGATAATAAACTGCACCGCCATTATCGGAACGCGTTGCAAAAATCATGTAGGGAATGAAGCTGATGCCAATCCCTGCTGCCACAAGCGCATTTGCAGAATCTACATAAGAGGTTTCAAACACAATGTTTGGTTCAAAGCCTGCGGCCCTGCAGGCATCCATTCCCAGTTCCCGCAAGCGCTGACCGGGATAAAGCATAATAAAGGCATCTTCTCGAAAAAAGGCCATATCAACTCGCCCGAACTCCCCTGCCGGAATGTGCGGCATTATCCGGTTAATCCGGTGGTCACTGGGAACTGCAAGAAACGTTTCTTCCGAAACCATCTCTTCATATTGAAATTTATTGCTGACAAAAGGCAAGGGCATCAGCGCCAGATCAATCTTTCCTGCTGCTAAAAGGTGTTCGAGCGCAATAGAAGTCTGTTCCTGAACGGTAATCACTACATTGGGGTAAAGCGCATGGAAGGTGTTGTATGCTTGTGCAAAATAAAACCTTCCAAACAAAGGCGTCATTCCAATGCAGAGACTACCTTGCTTAAGGGACTGGACGTTTTCCATTTGCGTGCGCAGATGGCTGCTGAGCTGCAAAATTTGCCGGGCATCCTGCAAAAACAGCTCGCCGGCTCTTGTTAAAAGCACCTTTTTCCGCTTTCGGGCAAATAGTGCTACGCCAATTTCCTCTTCCAGCCTTTTGATGGATTGGCTAAGCGCCGGCTGGCTGATGAAAAGCGCTTCCGCAGCTTGAGAAAAGCTCTGCTTATCGGCTATAGTAACCATATATTCAATATCCCGCAATTGCATAGCATACCCCATATCGAGTTTTGTTAACTTTAAGTTATGAATTTTATTATAAAATAATATTTTATTTTTATCAATCCTGTATGTATACTATATGCGTACGATATCCATGATTTTGATGAAGGAAAGAACGAGTATGGAACAGGTCTTTCAATATGTCGACCAGATGTTCGAACAGTATGTAAAGGAGGTGGCAACGCTGTGCTCCTTCCGCAGTGTGAAAGGGGACAGCGCAGGGCTGCAGGCGTGCCGAAACTTACTGAAGAAAAAGCTTGATGCCCTTGGCTTCTGTCCCGGAGAATACGGCGGGATGCAGGAAGCGGCGTTGCTGCACGGGTACCGGGGAGTAGCTGGTAAAAAAACGTTGCTGTTTTACAACCATTATGACGTGGTTCCGGAAGGCCCAAGCAGCGCTTGGACAACCTCGCCTTTTGAGATTGTTTCCGAAAACGGCCGCCTTTGGGGCAGAGGCATTTCCGACAATAAGGGCGCGCTGTTGGCAAGGCTTCAGGCCGTTGAAGCGATCTTGGCTGTGAAAGGCGAGCTGCCCACAGGCGTTGCATTCCTTTTTGACGGAGATGAAGAAACCGGAAGTGCGGCGATCAGCCGCATGGCGGAGGAGGAACCTGGGGCGCTGCGAGCGTTGACGGATGCGGATCTCTGCATTTGGGAAAACGGCCGGACCCTGCCGGACGGCAGCCCGGAAGCGGCGTTTGGCGTGCGCTCTACCCTCACCGTGGAATTAAAAGTTAAAACGTCCAACGGCGACGAACATGGGCGCATGGGCGCTGAACTGCCCAACGCAGCATGGCGGCTAAGCTGGGCTCTGGCCTCCCTGAAGGACATGAACGAGCGCGTGCTGATCGATGGCTTTTATGATGACGTACTTCCCGCAACAAACGCGGATTTGGAAGTGCTTTCCCAATATCCTTATGATCAAGAGGGCATGCTTGCCCGCAAGGAGATTCCGGAATTTCTTTTGGGGTTGCGGGATCTTGAATTGAAAAAGAAGATTTTTTTGCAACCGTCTCTCAACATTAACGGGCTGGAATCCGGTGAGCCGTGGAAAGGCTTCCGCAATATCGTACCACATACTGCTTCGGCTCGGATCTCAATCATTCTGGTGCCGCAGCAGCATGCCGAAGATATTCTGCGCAAGCTGAAGCGACACCTTTCCAAGAAGGGGTTCGGGGATGTTGAGGTTATCGCCGACCCAAATGGATTCCCGGTACGCACCCCCGTGGATACTCCCTGGCGCACCGTGCTTACCCGGGCTGCTGCAGCGGTTTACGAAAGGCCGCTGACCGCTTCCATTACCCAACTGGGCAGCGGCCCTGCCTACCTGTTGCGCACCGTGCGCCCCGAGCTTCCAATTGTTTGTGCGTGTGGCGTTGCGGCGCTTGATTCAGGGCATCATTCCGCAAAAGAGAATGTTTTGTTGGAAAACTATAAGAATGGAATCAAGTTTACGATTGCAATGCTGTACGAAGCAGGAAAATGATCCACCCACCAAGACGGCTATGATATGCTTTCTAAAGCATCAAACAAAATAATACCATAGCAAGGAGACTAAACCCATGCGCAGATGTTTCAAAACCCTGTCCCTCATCCTCGCACTGCTGATGCTCGCCGGTGCCTTTGCCGGCTGCGGCGATCAGCCCGGAACTGCCGGTGAGTCCACAAAAGATTCATTGGTATTTAGCATTAATGCGGACATCGTCACTACCGACTGCCACATGGCGCGCGATACCGTTACAGGAATTGTGCACTATCAGATCTATGAGACGCTGGTACGCGACCAACCCGGGGAAGGTCTTGTTCCGGCACTTGCGGAAAGCTGGGAGTTTTCAGCTGACAATACGGAAATTACCTTCAAACTGCGTGAGAATGTTAAGTTTCATAACGGCGACACCATGACTGCCGAGGATGTTGCATTCTCGCTCAACCGTGCGATTGCTTCCTCGTTCACCGCGAGTTACAGCGGCACGATGGATCATGCAGAAGTTGTGGATGACACCCACGTCAAGCTTTGCATGAAGCAGGCCTTTGGCCCCGTGCTCCAGTGTCTTTCCGTACCATGTCTTGGCATCGTAAGCAAGCGTGCTGTGGAAGAGCTGGGCGATGAAGGGTTCGCGGCGGCACCTGTCGGCACCGGCCCTTATAAATTCGTTGAATGGAGCAGCGGCGAAAAGATTGTCCTTGAGGCGTTTGACGAATACTGGCGCGGCGCTCCCACAATCAAAGACCTTACGTTCATGATTATGACCGACCGTAACACCGCTGCCATTGCGCTTGAAAACAACGAAGTCGATGTGCTCTATTCGCCGGATCTTGCCGACCGTGAACACCTCGAATCGCTTGAAAACGTTCAGTTTATTGCCGGAGACGGCTCAGTTTACATGTGGGTCATTGCTTTCAACAATGAAAGCGAAATTTTCTCTGACAAGCGAGTCCGCGAAGCGATCAGCTATGCGATCAACCGCGATGAAATCGTTGACGGTGCGCTTAACGGCTTCGGCGAAGCGGTTGAAATGCCCATTGTGCCCAGCGTGTTTGGATATGATCCCGAATTTAAGGGCCATGAATATGATCTTGAAAAGGCCAAGCAGCTCATGGCGGAAGCCGGCTATGCGGATGGCCTGACCGTAACCATCAAACTCAACCAGTCTTCCACCTATACCCGCCCGGCGGAGATCGTCCAGGCACAGCTGCGCCAGATCGGCATCAATCTTGAGTTTGAGCTCATGGAGCGTGCAGCGTTCCTCTCAGACGTTACGACCGATGCAAATTATGACATCACACTGTTCATGTTTACTGCCGGATATCCGGATGCTGACTACGTGCTCTACGGCCGTATGCACAGCAGCAACATCGGCGGCACCAACTACATTAAATACAGCAATCCCGAAGTGGATGCACTGCTTGACCAGGCCCGCGCCTCCAGCGACGAAGCAGAGCGCAAGTCCCTGTATTACAAGGTCAGCGAATATGTGCGCGACGATGTCCCATTCATTCCTTTGATGACAGACAATGTATGCATTGCGGCGAACAGCGCCCTGACCGGCGTGCGTGCCAGCATAGGCGAACAGCATTATGTTTTTGACTACGCCTGGGCTGAATAACTTCTCTGAAAAACAGCATCCCTCGTGCAGGCAGGAGAACCTGCCTGCACGGCTTTACCTAGGAGGATTTCATGCTGCGCTATATCTTTAAACGTTTATTGATGATGATCCCCGTAATTCTGGGAATTACCTTCATCATTTTTGCCATTATGAGCTTCACGCCGGGCGATCCAGCCAGGCTGATTCTCGGCGAAGACGCTCCCCCTGAGGACGTTGCCGAATTGCGCAATGAGCTGGGGCTTGATGATCCGTTCCTCGTCCGCTTTGTTCGCTACATTTCAGATGCCGTGCAGGGTGATTTCGGCACTTCGTACCGCAACCAGAAACCGGTTTTTGATGAGATTTTTGACCGATTCCCAACCACGTTTAAAGTTGCTTTCTTTGGCATTCTGATCGCGGTATTCATCGGCCTTCCGATCGGCATTTTGTCCGCGGTGAAGCAATACAGCATCATCGACACCATCAGCACGGTCGGCGCGATGCTGCTTACGGCCATGCCGGGCTTCTTCGTCGGCATGCTCCTGATTCTGCTTTTTGCCCTGAAGCTGAATATCCTGCCTGCCACCGGCATTTCAAGCTGGAAGCATTTCGTGCTGCCTTCGCTCGCGGTGGCTTCCGTTACGATGGCAACCTTCATTCGCATGACGCGCTCCACCATGCTTGAAGTCATCCGCCAAGACTATGTCCGCACCGCAAGAGCCAAGGGCGCAAGCAAGCCGCGTATTGTGTTCCGCCACTGCCTGCGCAACGCGCTCCTGCCCATCGTTACGGTCATCGGCATGAACTTCGCACATCAACTCGGCGGAACGGTCATGATCGAAGCGGTTTTTGCGATTCCTGGCCTGGGCTCCCACATGGTGACTGCAGTGCGCCAAAAGGATACGCCGGTTGTTATGGCGTCCATCATCTTCGTGGCCATCGTTGCCGGCCTTATGAACCTTCTCGTGGACATTCTTTATACCTATATTGATCCGCGGGTCAAGACGCAATACACCAAAGGATAGGAGGCAAAAAGAATGGAAACCACAGGAACGGTTACCCACCGCAAGCGCAGCCAACTTTCAATGATCTGGTTTCGCTTCCGCAAAAACAAGCTTGCAATGCTTGGACTTATCATTTTCCTGATGATGATTCTGATGGCGGTTTATGTCAGTATTTTCGGTGATTATGAACGAGCAATCACCATGGACATGCCAAACAAGCTGCAGACGCCAAGTGCTGCGCATCCTTTCGGCACAGACCAGTTTGGCCGTGACATCCTGATGCGCATGATGTTTGGCGCGCGCATCTCCCTTTCCGTCGGCCTGCTTACAATGGTGCTTTCCCTTGTTGTGGGCTCGCTCATCGGCGCAGCTGCCGGGTATTATGGCGGCCGGGTGGACAACCTGCTCATGCGCATTATGGATGTGTTTCTGGCGATCCCCAGCACACTTCTTGCCATCTCCATTGTGGCCGCACTCGGACAGGGTATGTTCAATTTGCTGTTGGCGACGGCCATTTCACAAATTCCGGCGTTTGCCCGTGTGGTGCGCTCTGCAATCCTTACGGTAAAGGGGCAGGACTACATCGAAGCGGCCCGGGCCTGCGGGACGCGCGGAGGCCGCGTCATCCTGCGGCACATCCTGCCCAATGCCATGGGTCCCATCATCGTGCAGGCTACGCTGAACATTGCGCGCACAATTCTGGGCATTTCGTCGCTTAGCTTTGTTGGCCTTGGAATTTCTCCGCCAACGCCGGAATGGGGTTCCATGCTTTCCGAAGGCAAAACCATGATGCGGTATTATCCTCACTTGATTTTGATCCCCGGCGCGGCCATCGCACTTGCGGTGATGTCGCTCAACCTGATCGGCGACGGCTTGCGCGATGCGCTGGATCCCCGTCTGAAAAACTGAGGAGGATATGAACATGGAAGAACCAATTCTGAAAATTCAAGACCTTCACGTTGTTTACCGCACGGATGAAAGCACCGTTTATGCGGTGAACGGACTTAACCTGGAGCTTTTTTCAGGCGAAACGCTCGGCCTTGTCGGAGAGACCGGGGCAGGAAAGACCACGACTGCGCTCAGCATTATGGGCCTGCTTCCGGAAAAAATTGGAAAGGTGACAGAGGGGAGTATCGTTTTGGATGGTACGGATGTGCTCTCTGCAACGGATGCTGATATGCGCCTGCTGCGGGGCAGCACGGTATCCATGATTTTCCAGGACCCAATGACGAGCCTGAACCCTACAATTCCCGTGGGGGACCAAATCGGCGAAGTGCTGCATCTCCACCGCAGGGACATAAGCCGCGCAGAGCTTGCTGCCGGAGTGGATAAAATATTGGAGATGGTCGGCATCCCGGCCGGCCGAAAGGGAGACTACCCCCACCAGTTTTCCGGCGGGATGAAGCAGCGCATCGTCATCGCAATTGCGCTTGCCTGTGAGCCAAAGCTGCTTTTGGCGGATGAACCTACCACAGCGCTCGACGTCACCATTCAGGCACAAGTGCTCGATATGATGAGCGAGCTTAAGGAAAAGCTCAACACCTCCATGGTCCTCATCACGCATGACTTGGGTGTCGTGGCGCAGACCTGTGATAAGGTTGCTATCATGTATGCAGGTGAGATCATTGAATTTGGAACTGCGGAGGATATTTTCAATGGGGAGAAAAGGCACCCGTACACCGAAGGCTTATTCGGCTCCATTCCGGATTTGACGAAACGCACGCGCCGCCTTTCCCCGATTGAAGGGCTGATGCCAGACCCGACCGACCTTCCCAAAGGATGCAAGTTCCATGACCGCTGCCCAAACTGCATGGAAATCTGCCGCACCACAGTGCCGCCGGAAGTGCAGACAGAAAGCCACCTGATCCGCTGCCATCTGATGGCGGAAACCAGCGAAGGAGGAGCAATACGATGAGTACGCCGTTAATTGAAACGCGCGAGTTAAAAAAATATTTCAAGACATCAAAAGGCATGCTCCATGCGGTGGACGGAGTCAACCTTTCCATCAGTGCCGGCAGTACGCTGGGGGTTGTTGGCGAGAGCGGCTGCGGAAAATCAACGCTGGGGCGTACCATCCTGCGCTTGATTGAACCTACAAGCGGCGAGATTCTGTATAATGGGCAGAACATCGCAGCCTATAATACAAGGCAGATGCTCTCGATCCGCAAGGAGATGCAGATCATCTTTCAGGATCCGTTCTCTTCCCTGAACCCCCGCATGAGCGTCCGCGATATTATTGCAGAGCCGATCCGTGTTTGCAAGCTTTGCCACAGCAATGCTGAAATAAACCAGCGGGTCGACAGGCTGATGGATACCGTTGGTCTTGCGAGCCGTTTTGAGAATGCATACCCGCATGAACTGGACGGCGGCCGCCGCCAGCGCATCGGCATTGCGCGTGCGTTAGCCGTTGAACCCAAATTCATTGTATGCGATGAACCGGTGAGCGCGTTGGACGTTTCCATTCAGGCGCAGATTTTGAACCTGCTGATGGATCTGCAGGAGAACATGGGACTGACCTATATGTTCATTACGCACGACCTGTCCGTAGTCAAGCACATTTCAAATGAAATCGCCGTTATGTATCTCGGGCAGTGCGTGGAACGCGTCGCATCTGAGCGGTTGTTTGAAAATCCGCTGCACCCATATACAAAGGCGCTGCTTTCAGCGATCCCGATTCCCAAGCTGATGCCGCGGGAGCGGGGCGCAGGCGTTATCAAGGGGGAGGTTTCCAACCCCATCGATCCCAAGCCGGGCTGCCGCTTTGCCGCCCGCTGCCCGCTTGCAAGCGCCCGCTGCCAGGAGGAGGATCTGCACCTCATAGAAGCGGAGCCCGGTCATTTTGTGGCATGCACGCTTTATACAGGAGGCGCGAAATGAGCGAGGCCGAAATGAAGAAAGAACTGTTCCAAGCCATAGATGTGAGGAAAGAGGAACTCCTGCGCATAGCAGACTATATCTGTGACAACCCGGAGGTGGGCCTCAAAGAATATAAAGCCAGCGTTTTTCTTTCGGAATATCTGCGGCAGAACGGGTTTTCAGTGGAGCTGGGCGTCGGCGGTTTGGACACGGCTTTCCGCGCCGTATGGGAAAACGGTACGGGCGGCCCCTCAATTGGATTTTTGTGTGAATACGATGCGCTGGAAGGCATTGGCCATGGGTGCGGACATCACCTGCAGGGCCCCTCGGTTGTCGGTGCGGCCGTAGCGTTACGCGAAACGCTCTCTCCGGAGCAGGCCTGTACGATTGTCATTTACGGCACACCGGCGGAGGAGACGGAGGGCGGAAAGATCATCATGCTCGAAAACGGATGCTTCCGCGATATCGATATTGCCATGATGATGCATGCAAGTTCCAGTGGCACGGGTGTGGATCTGCGCACGCTGGCGTTAAGCACGCTTGCTGTGGAGTACCGCGGAAAGAGCGCGCACGCGGCAATCCATCCGGAAGATGGCCGCTCCGCATTGGATGCCCTGCTTCTGGCATTTCATGGAATTGAGTGTCTGCGTGAGCATGTGCCGGACGATGTTCGGGTTCATTATGCCATCACCGATGGCGGCATGCCGGCAAATGCGGTTCCGGCTCATGCGGCTGCGCAGATCATCGCCCGGTCTTATGACAGGGTAGCGCTTGAAAACGTGCTGGCGCGCATCAAAAAAATTCTTGATGGCGCAGGGCTTATGACGGAAACCGAATATACCCTAAAGCGGGGGCGGGACATTGACAACAGCATTCCGGTGCCGGAATTGAATGCGCTGCTGATGAAGAACGCGGAACTGGCGGGCGCGCCAAAACTTGCGCCACCCCGGCAAAAAACCGGATCTACAGATTTTGGAAACGTATGCTATGTAATCCCCGGCGCCTGTATCCGCGTTTCGAGCGATGGCGATATCCCCGTTCCCGGTCATAGCAGGGAGGCTGCCGCGCAGGGAAAGAGCAAGGAGAACCATGATGCGGTGTTGTATGCGGGAAAGATTCTTGCGGCAACTGCTTATGAGCTGATTTCCGAGCCGGAAAAGCTCGCGCAGATCCGAAAGGCGTTTGCCGAAAGGAAGATGCCTCAGGGAAAATAGAAGGCTTCTTTTGAATATCACGACAGCATAGGATCGGGCACTCGATGCGCCGGATGCTATGCTGTATTTTAAGCTGGATGGAGTGGAAACAAATGAAAACAAAGTTGGATCGCCTGCTGCTCAATGGAGTGATTCATACGATGCGGAATGAAGCCGAGGTCGTTGAGGCCTTGGGAATTCAAGCTGGAAAAATCGTTTTTGCAGGTTCGGACGCGGAGGCATTGACGCGATACGAGGCGGATGATACCATTGATCTTGCGCGAAAAACTGTGATTCCCGGTCTGGGCGACAGCCACATGCATTTTTACGCTGTTTGCCAAGCCCTCACCACTGTGGATTTGGGTGGTTGTACGTCTAAGGCGGAAGCGATTGCACGGTTGCAAAACAAAGCGGCTGAAACACCGAAGGGGGAATGGATCAGAGGCTCTAATTTTGATCAATCAAAATGGGATGATGGAGAAGACAGGCTGCCGACGCGCCATGACCTGGATTTGGCCAGTACAGAGCATCCAATCGTTATCAAGCGTGCTTGTCTGCATACCGCTGTGGCTAATACTGCGGCGTTGGTGCGTGCCGGCATTGGGAAAGGCTATCCGGCAGGACCCGGCGGGGAGATAGAGATTGAAGCGGACGGGTATCCAAACGGAATCCTGCGGGAGCAGTTGACAAACATTTTTGATGCGTTGATCCCGGATCCTCTGTCGGATCCCGAGCTGAAGCGAAAGATTATGGCAAGCCAATTGCAGAAAATGGCTTCTCTTGGCATGACAACCATGCATACCTATGCCGCCGATATTTGGAAGTATTTCGAGGATGTTGACGTGTATGCACAGTTGGATCAGCAGGGGCTGCTGCCCCTTCGGGTGACGGTGTATCAGGACAGGCTTGAAAAACTTGAAGGGAAGCTGGCTGGCGGTCGGGAAGGGCAAAAGGTTTCTTCGGCTAAGGTTTGTTTGGGCGGATATAAATTGTTTTGCGATGGAAGCCTCGGTTCCCGCAGCGCAGCGCTGTATGAGCCGTATGCCGATGCTCCCGAAGCGCTGGGGATCGTCGTTGAAGATCAGCAATCGCTGGAAAGTAAAATGCTCCGCGCTTCGCGTCAGGGCATCCAGTGCGCGGTGCATGCAATCGGGGACAGGGCGCTTGACATGGTGGTGACTGCTGTAGAACATACAATTGCGTGCCTTTTTGCGGAAGGATGGACGCAGGAGCGTATTGCGGCGCTGCCACCATTCCGAATCATTCATGCTCAACTTGCCACGCCAGAGCTGATTGCTCGCATGGCTGTTTTGCCGGTTGTGTTGGATGTGCAACCCGTGTTTTTTCTTACAGACATGCATTGGGTGCAGGAACGGCTTGGGTCAGAACGCATGAAGAACGGCTATCTTTGGCGCACCTACAGGAAGAACGGCCTTTTGCTTACCGGCGGATCTGATGCGCCCGTGGAAAGCTGTGCACCCATGCCGGCGATTTACAGCGCAGTTACCCGAACGGACTTGGAGGGCTGGCCAAAAGGCGGCATGCAGCCCGAAGAAAAGCTCAGCGTTTATGAGGCGCTCTGCCTGTTCAGCAAGAATATACCCTATGCGGTGGGGGGCGAGGTATGCACAGGCACGCTGGAAGTCGGCAAGTTTGCAGATATGGCTGTGCTGGACAGGGATATTTTTGCAATTCCCCCGGAGGAGATTCTGCAGGTGCAGGTGCTGCGCACCATGCTTGCCGGGAAAGATACATGGAAATGCGACGCAGCATTTTCAGAGGAAGAAGTATAAAGGATACAACATGAAAAGTAAAAACACTATGGGGCATCTGGCAGCCCTGTTTACGGTTGCGGTTTGGGGAACAACACTGATTTCAACAAAGGTTTTGCTGAATGCATTCCAGCCGGTTGAAATTCTGTTTTTTCGCTTTAGCTTAGGGTTTCTGGCCCTTCTGGCCGTCTGTCCGCACCGTTTAAAGGGGACGAGCCTTAAACAGGAGTGTACGCTGGCTGCGGCAGGCCTCTGCGGAATCTGCCTGTACTATTTGCTGGAAAACATGGCGCTTTCTTATTCGCTTGCTTCAAACGTTGGGGTGATTCTTTCAGCGGCCCCGTTCTTTACAGCGATTTTGAGCCATTTGGTTATGAAGGGACAGGAAAAACTGCCAGGTACGTTTTTTGCGGGATTCATTGTTGCCATGGTGGGGATCGGCCTGATTTCTTTCAATGGCGCAAAGCTGGAGCTGAACCCGCTCGGGGATCTGCTCGCGGTGGCTGCTGCTTTACTTTGGGCCTGTTATTCCGTGCTGACGAAGAAAATCGCCAGCTTTGGATATAATATCATCCTCACAACAAGACGCGTATTTTTTTACGGTTTGCTCTGCATGGTGCCGGCCCTGTTCTTGTTTGACTTCAAGCTGGGGTTGTCCAGGCTGGAGACCCCGGCCTATCTGTTCCACATTCTCTTTTTGGGCCTTGGAGCCTCGGCACTTTGTTTTATTACATGGAACACAGCCATAAAGTATTTGGGCCCTGTTTCAGCCACGACCTATATTTATGCCGTACCCGTGATCACGGTCGTTATTTCGGCCTTGTTCCTGCACGAGCAGATCACCCCGCTTTCGGGCTTGGGAACTGCGCTGACTCTGGCGGGGATGCTTCTTTCTGAATGCAGGACAATCAGAAAGCGCGAAGTGCCGCAAGGGCGGAGCTGACGCGGAGAACACGCAAAAGCCAAGCTGAAACGCTTGGCTTTTGCAGCTATATGCGGGAATAAAACGGATATTATATATTTGTTGAAGAACGATTGACAACAAAAAGGGGGAGTGTATAATTAACGGCGTATGTAGGGACGCACATAAATGCAGCCTTGTGCAGGCCCGGGAAAGGCGGTTCCCGGGTTATGTTTTGAAAATAAACGATGGGGGAAGCGCCGATGAAAAAGCATTTGAGGACATTTGCCGGAATTTTTGCCGGGAACGTGAGCAACGCTTTGGCGGTGGCTGCGTTTATCGTTCCAAACAGCATTTTGATCGGCGGTTCTACCGGCATCAGCCTTACGCTTCAACATGCTTTTGGGCTGGAACTTACCGTAACTGTTTTTGCCTTTAATGTGCTGTTCTTTGTTCTGGGTGCATGGGTGCTTGGAAAGAAATTTGCTTTGAGTACGGTTGCAAGTACGTTGCTGTATCCAGCGCTGCTTGCCTTGTTTCAGCGGATTCCGGGCATCGATGCTTTGACGGAAAACGATCTGCTTGCCGCAATTTTTGCAGGGCTTTTGTTGGGCATTGGCATTGGCCTGATCGTGCGGCAAGGCGCTTCGACCGGCGGAACGGACATCCTTGCGATGGTTTTGAATAAGTTTACCCATGCTCCGGTTGCGGTACTTCTGTATGTGGTTGACTTTATCGTGCTTGGCATGCAGGCTTTTTTCTGTACTTCGGAGCAGATATTATATGGCGTGCTATCACTTTTGATTACAACTGCGGTCATGAATCAGGTTGTGCTTTTTGGGCAGGCGCAGCTGCAGCTTTTGATTGTTTCAGAAAAGTACGAGGCGCTTCGTGAAAAGCTGCTGCGTGACCTTGACGTAGGTGTCTCCATGATCTATATTGAAACGGGCCTTGGAAAAAAGCGGCGCATGGCAGTGCTTTGCGTCATCCCACAAAGGAAGCTCTATGCCGCAAACGAGCTGATCCGGCAAATCGATGTAAACGCATTTACCATGATTTCCCGTGTAAAGGAAGTGAAGGGGCGTGGCTTTTCGCTGGAGCGCGTTCCGGCGACGCAGGAAACACAGCAAAACGAGGAATTGTCCTGAGCCTTGAGCATAATGAAAACACCCCTGTGCAGCACAGCCGCGCAGGGGCGTTTCAGCAAGAGAAGGAGCGGGGGGAGAGCCCGCAGCTTATGATGGGCGCAGCCCATTTAAATTTTATTCAAACGATATACATCAGCCCGGCGGTTCTCAAGCGTAATAACCTGTCGCTTGACCTTCTGACGGTAATTTGAATCGATTTCCGCAGTGATGACGCAGGGCTTATCCGATGCTTTGGCGATGATGTTCCCCCAGGGGTCAATGATGAGGGAGCGGCCATAAGTCGGCCCGTCATACTTTACGCCGCACTGCGCGCCAGCCAACAGGTAGCAGCTGTTTTCAATGGCTCTGCTCTGAAGCAGGATATCCCAATGATCTTTGCCAGTCATCAGATAAAAACTTGAAGGAACGAAGAATACCTCCGCACCATCCAGTGCCATTAAGCGGAAAAGCTCGGGGAAACGAAGGTCGTAGCAAATGGAAAGACCAAGTTTGCCGACCTCTTTCGTATCATAAACTACGATTTTCTTGCCCGGGCATTTATGATCGGATTCCCGGTAGGCATGCGCACCGGCAACATCCATGTCGGAAGCATGTACTTTGCGATACTTGGCAACCAGTTCCCCTTTGGGATTAAAGAGCATGCTGGTATTATGAGGCCGGGGATCGCTTGGGTTCTCATTCTTTTCGCTTGAACTGCCGCTGTGAATCCACATGCCATACTTTGCGGAGAGTTGGCTCAGCATAGCGGCCAGACGGCCTCCGGGCATTTCTTCCGCATAATCAAGGTAGTCGTTGCCCTGATAGGTCCAGTTTTCCGGAAGGGTAACGAGCTTTGCACGGCGGGCATGGGCTTCGCCAATGAAATCTGCGGCAGCCTTCAGGTTATCTTCATAGCAGGTCGTAGTATCTAATTGAATGACTGCTGCAATGTATTTTTCAAACATGATCGTATTTCCTCTTTTGGATTAATTTATGGGATGTGCGCAAGGAAAATCCAGTTCCAAAATACATCGCCGCGGAGAAGGGGGTGCCCCGCTCGCTGCGGCGATGTATACTTGGAAATGGGGATCAGACCTTGGTAAGGCTATAGACGTCTTCCCGCCTGTTTTCTAGCGTAATGACCTGCTTCTTGACTTTCATGCGGAAAGCGGGGTCGATCTCGCCGGTGATAACGCAGGGGTAATCCGGCGCCTTGGCAATTACGGTGCCCCAGGGATCGATGATGAGGGAACGGCCATAGGTCGGTCCATCGTATTTCACGCCGCACTGATCGGCCGCGAGAAGGTAGCAGCTGTTTTCAATCGCACGGGCGCGCAGCAGCACTTCCCAATGATCCTTGCCACTCATAAGCACGAAGCTTGCGGGGTTGAAGAACACGTCCGCCCCCTCCATCGCCATCAGGCGGAACTGCTCTGGGAAGCGAAGGTCATAGCAAATTGCAAGGCCAAGTTTACCGATGTCGTTCGTATCATAAACAACAATCTCTTTGCCCGGGCACTTATGCTCGGACTCACGGAAGCTGCCGCCGCCCACGATGTCCACGTCGAACATGTGAACTTTGCTGTACTTGGCTACCAACTCACCCTTTGGGTTAAAGAGCATGCTGGTATTGTAAGGACGATGGTCGCTGGGATCCGGATTCTTTTGGCTGGAGCTGCCGCTGTGGATCCACATATTGTATTTTGTGGAAAGTTCGCTCAACATGGTAGCCAGACGGCCCCCGGGCATTTCTTCCGCATAGTCAAGGTAGTCATCACCCTGATAGGTCCAGTTTTCAGGAAGGGTAACGAGCTTTGCGCCGCGCGCATGGGCTTCCGCAATAAAATCTGCGGCAGCCTTCAGGTTGTGCTCATAATCGGTGTTGGTGTCCAACTGGATTACCGCTGCAATGTACTTCTGGTCAAACATGGTCGATTCTCCTTTCAGCAGCCGAATTTCTCGTGCATATACTCTGCAATGCGGTCTACGCAGCGCTCAACGACAACTTTGCCCTTTTCGGCAGTGGCGATGGTTGCATCGCCAAGGATGCCGCACTCGGTGGTCTCGTTGAAAACGGTGTAGTCAATAAAATCATCAAACTTGCCGTATTCTTCGCCTTCCTTGGGGGTTACGCGCTCCGCCTTGGACATGTCTACGTATTCGGGATGAAGGTGAAGCATTACGGAAGTACCGCACTCGCTTGCATGGCCATGGCACATCCAGCCCGTGGTTTCGCAAACGCCAAGCGCCTTTTGCTGCGTGAAACGCCACCAGTCAACCTGAGCGGTCTTAATGCCGAGCTCACGCTCAAGGGGGCGGCAAACCTGGCCGACCATGGGGACGTTGCCGGCATGCCCGTTGATGAACATGAAGTTCTTAAAGCCGAGGCGCAGCAGGGAAGCCATGAAATCCTCGATCACAGCCATCCAGGTCGTGGGGCGCAGGTAAAGCGTGCCGGGGTATTTGGTCAGTGAGTATGATTCGCCGACTTCGAGGGAAGGCCCGATCATGGCGTTGGTTTTCGCGGCAACGAGTTCAGCCACATCCTGCGCAACGATGATATCACTGCCCATGGGCATATGCGGTCCGTAAACTTCCGTTGCGCCGACAGGGATGATAACCGTGTCGCAGGTTTTCTTGCGCTCGGCAAACTCGCTCGAGCTCATCAGTTTGATCCAGTTTGTGTTTTTCATAGTTGTTTCTTTGTTTCCTCCGTTTCAGCTTAAAGCTGATTGATTTCCTTAACGTTGTGGCAAGCCACAAAATGTCCTTCAAGCACTTCATCAAGCTGCGGATTTTCCGCATGGCAGATATCCGTAGCATAGGGGCAGCGCGCAGCAAAGCGGCAGCCGGGCTTGGGGTCGATGGGCGAAGTAATTTCGCCGGTAAGCAGCTGGCGCTTCCGGCCTTCAATGATTGCCGGGATTGGAACCGCGGCAAGCAAAGCTTTGGTATACGGATGCAGGCGATTCTTGAAAATCTCTTCCGCACTTGCAAATTCCACCATGTTGCCCAGATACATAATCATGATATTGTTGGAAATGTGTTTCACAACGCTCATGTTATGCGTAATGAACATGTAAGTCAGGTGGAACTCATCCTGCAGATCCTGCATCAGGTTCAGAATCTGTGCCTGAATGGAAACGTCAAGCGCGGAAACCGGCTCATCGCAGACGATGAATTCCGGGTTTAGCGAAAGCGCGCGGGCGATGCCGATGCGTTGGCGGCGGCCGCCGTCCAACTCATGCGGGTAGGAATTTGCAAAGCGTCTTGCAAGGCCTACGGTGTCCATCAAGCGGCCGACTTCTTTGCCAAGATCCGCAGAGCTTTTGGATGTCTTATAAATGAGCAGCGGCTCAGCGATGAGTTGGCTGACGCTCATGCGGGGATTCAGGGAAGAGAAGGGATCCTGGAAAATCATCTGAACGTGGGAGCGAAACTCCTTGAGCTCATGTTTGCTCAGATCGCTTACATCCTTACCGTCAAAGAGAATCTGGCCAGAGGTGCGCTCGTGCAGATGGATTACGGTGCGGCCCAAAGTGGATTTTCCGCAGCCGGATTCACCGACGACGCCGAGCGTTTGGCCCTTTTCAATCTTAAAGTTGATATCATCCACCGCGTGGAGAAGGCCGCGCGGGGTTTTAAAGTATTTCTTAAGGTTTTTGACTTCAACTAAGGTTGACATGTCAGCACTCCTTTCCGGCGAACTTTATGCAGCGCACCATGTGGCCGGGCTCAATTTCAACATAAGGCATAACGCCCTTTCCGCATGCTTCGCAAGCTTGGCTGCAGCGTTCCGCAAAAGCGCAGCCATCCGGCAGCTTTGTGGGGTCGGGCATCAGGCCGGGGATGGGGGAGAGCCTGTGCACAGTTTCGTTCAAGTTCGGGATAGAACCGAACAGGCCGATGGTGTAGGGGTGGGACGGATTCTCATAAATGTGTTTGAGCGTGCCATACTCCACAATCTCACCTGCGTAAATGATCGCTACCTTGCTGCACACTTCGGCAACAACACCAAGATCATGCGTGATCAACAGCAGGGAAGTGTTGAACTTGCGCTTGAGCTGCTCAATCAATTCGAGCACCTGCGCCTGAATGGTGACGTCAAGCGCCGTGGTGGGCTCGTCCGCAATCAGCAGCGATGGGTTGCACGCCAGCGCAATCGCAATTACGATCCTCTGCTTCATGCCGCCGGAAAACTGGTGCGGATATTCACCCGCGCGCCCGCCTTCGATGCCGACGACTTCCATCATCTCGCAAGCCTTTCGCATCGCATCCGCACGGGAAATCTTCTCGTGCAGGCGAATCACCTCTGCGATCTGGTCGCCCACGGAAAGCATGGGGTTGAGCGCAGTCATCGGATCCTGAAAAATCATTGAGATTTCATGACCGCGGATTTTCCGCATCTCCGCCTCACTCTTTTCCATCAGGTTTTCGCCGCGGTAAAGGATTTCACCACCGGTGATTTTTCCCGGAGGGTTTGGAATCAGGCGCATGATGGACAGCGCAGTTGTGGTTTTGCCCGCGCCGGTTTCCCCCACAAGGCCGAGGGATTCCCCCTCTTCCAGTGTCAGGTTAATGCCGTTTACCGCCCGGACCGTGTCCCTGCCGGCGGAATATTGCACGAACAAATCTTTAATTTCCAAAATATTCTGACTCATTCTCTTCACCTCTCAGCTCTTAAGCTTGGGATCCAGGGCGTCGCGCAGGCCGTCTCCAAAGAGGTTGAAGGAGAACGCAGTCGTCATAATTGCGAGGCCAGGGAAGGTCACCAGCCACCAGTAATCGCGGATGTATGCGCGCGAGGACGATGCCATGGCGCCCCATTCCGGCGTGGGCGCGGGAACGCCTAAACCGAGGAAGCTCAGGCCCGTAGCGGCCATAATGGTCGTTGCAACGCTCATGGTTGCCTGCACGATGATCGGCGCAAGGCAGTTGGGCAGGATGTACTTGAAGATGATGCGGAAATCGCTTGCGCCGGTTGCGTAAGCGGCCTCCACATATTCCGTGCCTTTGGTGGAAAGCACGCTCACGCGAACCACGCGCGCATAGCCTGCGATCGAACCAATGGAAAGGGCAATGATCAGGTTCGGGATGCTGTTTCCTAGCGCAGCAACAATGGAGATGCCGAGCAGCGTGTTCGGGATTGCCATCAGCACATCGATGAAGCGCATGAAAAGGTTATCCGTGATGCCGCCGTAGAAACCGGCGATGGCGCCGATCACAACGCCGATGATGCAGGAGATGGCCACGGAGATCAGGCCGATTTCCATGGAGGTGCGGCAGCCATAGATTACGCGGGAGAAAATATCGCGGCCGTACTCATCCGTTCCAAAGAAATGCTCTGCACTGGGAGCTGCGAAACGGCCACGCAGGTTTTGCTCAATGGGATCATACTGCGTCAATGCCTGCGGGAATATCGCGCAGAACAGGAGAAACAGCACGACTACCATGCCAAATACGGCAGCGCGGTTGCGCAGGAAACGCCCAATAATTTCTTTCGCCTGACCATGCCCGCCAATGGATATGGTATCCTGAGACAGGGAAGCATCTTGTTTGGTCGATAACATCAACATATCAGCTCACCGTCGCTTTCTTGCTGGATTTCCGCTTAATGCGCTTGCCGCTGGAATACTGGGAGCGGATGCGTGGATCAACAAAAGCGTAAATCACGTCGATCAGAAGGTTAATCAAGGACATTGCAACCGCAACGAACAGGATTCCGCCCTGCACCAGAGGCGCATTTTTCGTGTTAATTCCGTCTACGATCAGTTTGCCAATTCCGTTGATGGAGAATACGGTTTCAATGACGGCCGCACCGCCAAGCAGCTTCGCAAAGTCCGTTCCGGCAACCGTGATGATCGGCAGAACGGCGTTACGGAATGCATGCTTCATGATGACGACAAACTGAGTCTGTCCCTTTGCTCTGGCTGTGCGTACATAATCTTCGCGGATTGCCTCCAACATGCTGGAACGCGTCATGCGCATGCACGCGGCAAGGCCCCATGTGCTCAGAGTGAAAGCAGGCAGGATCCAGTGCTTCCAGCTTGTAAGGCCGGAAGGCGGCAGCCAACCGAGAATGACGGAGAAGAGGATGATCAACATCAGGCCTTCCCAAAAGCTCGGCAGCGAAACGCCAATCATCGCTACAATTCGTGTGAAGTTATCAATGAAGCTGTACTGCCGCACGGCTGAAACAACGCCTAGCGTTACACCGAGCACAATTGCAAACAATTCGGCATACAGGGAGAGCTTCATCGTTGTCGGGAAGCACGAGAGGATTTCTTTAATGACCGGCTGCCTGGTTGAATAGGATATACCAAAATCGCCTTGAACAGCATCGACGACATAATTTACGAATCGAACCAAAAAGGGTTTATCCAGCCCGTTTTGTTCATTGAACAGGGCTTTGTCCTCTTCCGTAGCTAATTCGCCAAGAATATAATCGGCGGGTTCTCCAGGCGAAAAATACATCATGGAAAATGTAATGAGCGTAACACCGATCATGACCGGAATCATCATCAGGATCCGCTTGAAGATGTATCTTAGCATCTTGTTTCCTCCGGAGTTTAAATCTTAGAACAACCGGCTGCCAAGGCAGCAGGGCCCGGCAGCCGGTTTCCCGCGGCGTTAACCGCCATTTCGTATGCTTTTCAGCAATCTTTCCGTAATGTTGATGTCAACGTAAGCTTATTCGTAGACAACCCAGTCCGTAATGTGCTTCATGTGGTCGATCGCAGGATGGAACTCGAAGCCTTCCAGCTTGTCGCTCACGGCGTAGTTGATCGGCATATTCATGTACGGATAGGAGTAACGCTGCTCGTTGAGGTAGGTGTAGATCTCATCGAGGCAAGTGGTGCGCTGCGGATCGTCATAATAGTAGGTGCGCAGCTCAAGAAGCTTGCCATCCAGCCAATCATCGTTGCCCTGAATACGGGAACCAAACGAGGATTCGTAGATGATGAGCATGTTGGAAATTTCGGAAGCCGTGCTGTCACGGATGCAAGCCTGGAACTGGCCGTTGTGCTGCGCATCGTAGGTGGCAAGCGCGCTGGAAACGATGTTCGCAGTTACGCCAACTTCAGCCCACATGGATTGGATGATCTCTGCGGCCTTTTCATAGAGGGAGATAGGCTCAACATGAAGATCGATCGTGAAGCCGTCTGCGTATCCGGCCTCAGCCAGGAGGGACTTTGCCTTCTCAACATCATAGGGCCAGGGATCAAGCGCCTTATAACCGGCAGCAGGCGTGCTGCAGAAACCGGTGATGGCGGTGCCGAGACCGTCGGAGGAAGCTTCGACGAGAAGTTCCTGATCGATCGCATAGCAGAGCGCCTGGCGAACACGGGCATCCTTCAGAATTGCATCCTGCATGCTGAAGGTCACAACAAGGTAACGGTATGCATCACCGGACTCAACATGATAGCCGTCCAGAGCGTCAACGCGGGCAACGTCATTGCCTTCAATGTAGTAGGCGATGTCGGCAGCGCCGGTTTCAAGCTCGATGACGCGGGAAGTTGCTTCGGGGATGAACTTAATGACGATGTTTTCAGTCTTTGCGGGTTCGCCCCAGTAATACTCGTTCCGCGTGAGGGTGATGGAAGTGCCGGGAATCCATTCAGCCACTTTGTAAGGGCCGGTGGTCACGGGAGCGCGGGAGAAGTCGGCTTCGCCCATCGCTTCAAAGGCGGCCTTGCTGACGATGGTGCCGCGGCCGGTGGACAGGGTGTTCTGGTACGGCGCCCACGCCTGGTTGAACTTTACGATGATGGTGCGGTCATCAACGATCTCGGATTCTTCCGCATTGACGAAAGCAAAGTTGGAAGCGCTGCGCGGGGCTTCCTTCAGGCGGGAGAGCTCCCAAAGAATGTCTTCGGACGTGAGGTCGGTGCCATCGGAGAACTTAACGCCCTCTTTCAGAACAAACTTAACCGTCACATCGTCGATCTGCTCGTAGGATTCGCAGATGCCGCCAAGGGTAATGCTGCCGTCGGCCTGAAGGTCAAACAGATGGTCGCCGATCATGCCGAGGGTGAGTGCGATCGCATCGGTGTTGGCGCTGGCAGGGTCGAGGGTCTCCGGCTCAGATTCCGTTACGATTGTGATGGTGTCCTTCGCAACGCGGTCGGTATTGTCACCGGTATTGGAAGAATCAGGGGTCGGTGTCTGTGTGTTGTCACCGGTGCTTGGTTGGTTGCCGGCTTGGGTGGGATCGGGCTGCTGGGTTGCCTGGCAGCCGAAGAACACGCTTACCAGAAGCATCAGGGCCAACAGCAGTGCTAGCTTACTCTTCAATGGTTTTTCCTCCTGTGGATGGTATTTTTATTGCGGAAGTCCGCAAACTTTGTTGACTTTTGGTACCTGTATTGGTATCATCTTTTTAAACGCGATTGTGTTAACGAACTTAACTTCTTGTTGGTGTTAGTATAATAGCGGATTCGGGAATTGTCAACATAATAAATTAAAAAATTAGTCCTGAATTCGCGTGGAAGAAGTTAAATGCATTAACATGGTTTGCTAAATTTGCATTCAGCATGATGCTGAGGCAGTATCTACCATAATATAAAGGAGCATGAACAAAATGGCGCTGACAAAAGAACTAATCGAACGGTTTATGAAGGTTGACCCGGCAACGATGGGGCATTACATCGGCGGTGGCTACATGAGACCCGAGATGAAGCCCCTCAACATCGGGGAAAAGCGCATGGTCGGTCCGGCCTATACGCTGCGTATCCCGGGCAAAGATTCTTGCGGCATTTATTATGCGATCAGCAAGGCGCCCAAAGGTTCCGTCATCGTTGTGGATCGCTGCGGGGATGATACCTTTGCCTGCTGTGGAGAGATGGTCGCTACCTATGCTCAGGGCTGCGGTATGGCCGGCTTGGTTATTGACGGGCCTGCAACGGATTCTGTTGCCATTAAGAAACTGGACATTCCCGTGTTCTGCACCGGTATTTCCTGCGTGACCACCGTGATCCTTGGCGTAACGGGCGAAGTGCAGATTCCGATCACCTGCTCTGGCGCTATCGTACATCCGGGCGATATCATATTTGGCGATGCAGACGGCGTTGTCGTTCTCCCGCCGGATGGTTATGAAGACGCACTCCAGAAATCAGAGGAGTCCGTTGAAGCCGAAGTCACCCAGCGTAAGATTTTTGGCAGCGGCCAACTTCCCGGCTGGGATATCGAAAGGCTGTTTGAAACGAATACCGTTCCCATGTTGCTTGCACTGCGGAAAAAAGATTAAACCAAGATTCGTGCCGGGCGGCAGTGTTACCGCCCGGCGTTGTAAAAAAACGGCAAACGATGCACCGGGTTTATATTCATGCTGGGCAAGTTCGACAATATAGCACAAAATATGGTATCCTATTTGCGATTCCATACTGAATTTGATATAATTACAAAATGCGAAAAATAGGGACATGCCGTATTTGGGGGCAAAGTTGATGTATTGGGAGGAGCTATGTTAATAATTCGGGAAGAAAATATCTGGGAGACTTGGCCAAATTATAAAAAGAGCAGCCTGATACACGACTATGTTACGCTTTATGTGGATAGAAACGCGAAACCGCATGACTATGGAAATGGTGAGTTTTATTCTGCAATCGAAATGCATATTCTGGAAAAAATATACTTTAATCCGGGCATTACCGTCACTGAGATTGCAAAGACAAATAAGCGAACCAAAAGCGCTGTTTCACAGAGCGTTTCCAAGCTGGAAAAGAAAGGGCTCATCACGAAAACTCCGCAGGAATTTCATGGAAAGCGTATTTCGCTTTGGCCAACGGCCAAGGGAAAGCAGCTGACAAAACTGCATATAAAATACGATGATGAGCATACAACGGAATTTTTCGGAAAGATTGCCGAATACTATACCAGCGATCAGTTGGACGCTTTTTTCAAGATAATGGAAGCGTGCCTTTGCATAATCCAATCTGAGGGTGAAACGCCTTGATGCAAGGAGTAAGGTGCACCTATGTTCCGCATACTGCAATATATATATGAAGTTTACAGGGAGCAGAGCTTTTCACGCGCTGCGCAAAAGCTCTATTTGTCGCAACCTTCATTAAGCCTTACCATTAAAAGATATGAAAATGAGATCGGGGTTCAGATTTTTGACCGCAGCACTGCGCCCGTAAAGCTCACGGATGCAGGGGAGGTGGTGATGGAATATATCCAAAGGATCCTTGCCACTGAACGGGACATGCAGGCTTATTTGGAAGACTACCGCGAACTGAAAACGGGAAACCTGACCCTGGGGGCAGCGCATATGTTCTCCAGCTATCTCTTGCCGCATCTGATTGCCAGGTTTTTGTATGTGTATCCGGACATTCACGTAAGCATAGCAGAGTCTGACTTCGTCTCCCTGCAGGGAATGACTTTAAACGGGGATGTGGATTTGTTGATCGAAAGCCATGATTTTGATCAAGAGCTTTTTCAGGTTTATCCACTGTTTGAGGAATATATCCTGCTTGCGGTTCCTGCAAATGACACGCTCAATAGCGGCAAAGCTGCCTGCGCACTTACTGCTGCGGACGTGTTGCGCAACCGGCATGTGGACGAACAATGGCCGTGCATCCCTTTGGAACTGTTTCGTGAACGTCCGTTTTTGATGCTGGAAAAGGGGCATGACATGAACAGCCGTGGCTTGCGCTTTTGTCGGGAAAGCGGGTTTGAGCCAAAGGTATTCATGTATCTGAACCAATTGACAACCGCTTGCAGCCTTGCGGCACAACATTTGGGGGTGACCTTTGTTTCAGACACGGCGGTGAAGCTTACCAATCCGGGAGAAGAATTGCTTTATTATAAGCTTACGGGCCCAAATGTAAAGCGCTGCATCAACTTGGTTCACAAGCGCAAACGGTATGTTTCCAAGGCGGCCGAAGCATTCATCGCCATGGCGATGAATCTGAGCAGCCAGGGGATTTCCGGCGTATGCAAATCGAATGAAAAACAAGGGGAAGGCCTGTAAGTTAAGGGAGACGTTGCTTCCTGTATTAGAATCGTTATTTAAAAGCATAAATAAGGTTTATTCGGTTATTGATATTTGACGATGACGATGTTTTGACAGATGATGAACAATAGGCGGTGCGTTGCGGCGCAGATGCCACATAAACAATGCGGAGGTAAAACCATGTTTGATCTGAAGGGGATTTATTGCCCAATCGCAACTCCATTCATCGACGATAAAATCGCGTACGACAAGCTGGACGAAAATTTGGATTTCTGGATTTCTTCAAAGCTGGAAGGCATTGTAGTTATGGGCTCCAATGGCGAGTTCGTATCGCTGCGGGAAAGCGAGAAAGAGGAGTTAATACGGCATTGCTGCAAACGCATTGCGGGAAAAAAGCGCGTTGTGGTCGGAACGGGCAGCAACTGCTTTGATGAAACGCTGCACCTTTGCAACTTTTCCAAGGAATGCGGCGCGGATGCGGTGCTGCTTGTAACGCCATTCTATTACAAGGGCAGCATGAAGGACGATGTGCTGGAGGAATACTTCACCGCCGTTGCAGACCGATCTCCCTTGCCGGTCATCCTTTACAACATGCCTGCGAACACCGGCGTAAACATGTCCTCGGCGCTGCAGACAAAGCTTTCGCGTCACCCGAACATTGTGGGGGTCAAGGATACGTCCGGCAACATCGTGCAGATCACTGAAACCATTCGGGACACTGAACCTGACTTTTCGGTTCTAGCCGGAAACTGGGCGTTCCTGCTTCCAAGCCTTTATCTTGGCGCAAAGGGCGGGACGCTTGCGCTGTCAAACGTGCTTCCAAATGAATGCGCAGAGCTGATTGAGCTTTTTGAGGCAGGGAAGGCGGAAGAAGCAAGGCAGCTTGCTTTGCGTCTCATGCCTGTAAACGCTGCTGTAACAACGAAATACGGCATCGCCGGGTTGAAGGCGGCAATGGAATATGTGGGACTCTTCGGCGGTGAACCACGCCTGCCGCTGCGGCGTGCGAGTGAGGAAGTTCGCGCTTATGTCCGCAGCACCTTGGTGAATGCAGGGATCGCCGTGCGGGATATCGACTGAAAAACAGTTAACGGGACTGCGAACGCAGCCTTAGTTTATAGACACAAAGGAGTAAGAAAAATGGAAAAGAATGTTCTTGTCATGATCCCTGGCCCTACGCCGGTGGTAAAGTCTATTCAGGAACAAATGGGACGTGAAATTCAGGCATTTGGCGACCCGCGTTTTGTAAAGGACTATAAAGAACTGATTGATGACCTTGGCAAGTTGTTCAATTGCTCCGGCCAGACGTTTCCCCTTGCCGGAACAGGCACTTTGGCCATGGAAATGGCAATTTCGAATGTGACCAAGCGCGGTGACAACATTTTGATCGTAAGCAACGGTTTTTTCGGGGATCGATTCATCGATATCTGCAAAAGAAAGGGTTTGAACGTAGACGTGTTGGGCGCCGAGTGGGGAACCGCAGTTTCACCGGAAGCTATTGACCAGAAGCTGAGCGAGAAGAAGTATGCTGCGATGACCGTAACGCACGTCGATACTTCCACTGCAGTGCTTGCGCCTGTTGCAGAGATCGGCAAGATGATGAAGAAACATCCCGAAACCATGTTCATCGTTGACGGCGTTGCGGCGACTGCGGCGGAATTCACGGATGTTGACGGCATGGGGATCGACATCCTGTTTACCGGATCTCAGAAGGCGTTCGGCGTTTGCCCGGGTATGCTGATCCTTTGGGCAAGCGAGCGGGCGCTTGCACGCCGTAAATCTCTGGGCACCATCCCGGAATACTATGTCGATTTTGAAAAGTGGCTCCCTATCATGGAAAACCCTGCAAAATATTTTGCGACGCCGGCGGTCAACTTGGTGTGGGCAATGAAAGAAGCGACTGCCATCATTAGCGAAGAGGGGCTTAAGGCACGCGATGCACGGCATCATAAAAATGCACAGGCGATCCATAAGGCGCTCGAAGCCATTGGATTTTCCATTCTGGCAAAGCCGGAATGCCGCGCAGACACCCTCAGCGTTTGCATCTATCCGAACGGGGTCGACGATGCGAAATTCCGTGCTGCGATGTTTGAAGAAGGCGTTGTTGTTGCGGGTGCGCTCGGCGCATATGCAGGGAAAGCATTCCGCCTTGGCCACATGGGCAATATCGATCAAAATACGATCGTGCAAGCGCTCAGCGCTGTGGAACGCTCTCTGAAAGCATGCGGTTGTGACATCCGTTACGGTACGGCAGTCGGCGCTTACATGGAAGCGATCAACCAATAAGACGGGCTACACTTTTGAAAAAGCGGCAGCATGCGGGAAACCGCATACTGCCGCGTGATCGTTTTGCAGCATATTTAACCTTAAGGAGGACAAGGTGAAATACGGACAACTCGGAAAAACCGGCATTGAGGTCTCACGCCTTTGCGTTGGGTGCCTGAGCTTTGGACAACCGTTCAGCGATTCTCACATGTGGACGCTCAATCCGGAGGAAACGGAAACCATTGTCAGAAAGGCGTTGGACTTGGGCTTTACTTTTTTTGATACCGCAAATACGTACTCCCACGGCACAAGCGAGGAATATTTGGGCAGGGCGATCAAAAACAGCGTATCACGGGATAAAGTGATCCTTGCGACAAAGGTTTATTTTAATGAAGGGCATCTTTCCAAAAAAGCAATTCAGCGTGAAATAGATGGTTCACTCAAACGGCTGAACACGGATTATGTTGATCTTTACATCATCCACCGGTTTGATCGAACGACGCCGATTGAGGAAACCATGGAGGCGCTGGATGGCCTCGTAAAATGCGGAAAGGTCCGCGCTTTGGGCGCTTCCGCCATGTACGGATACCAGTTTTACAGTATGCAGGTTGCTGCCGAGCGGAATGGATGGACAAAGTTTTGCTCTATGCAGAACCACTATAACCTCCTTTATCGCGAGGACGAACGGGAAATCATCCCGCTTTGCAAGCAGGAAGGCGTAGCTTTGACGCCGTTTAGCCCTCTCGCGGCGGGGCGCCTTGCCCGTGTGGAGTGGAAATCGGATAGCCCGCGCAGCCAAATGGACAGAACCGCTTCCCAAAAATATGACGGAACGCAGGAAACGGACTATGAAATTGTGCGGCGTGTGCATGAAACGGCCGAAAAACATGGCGCCACCATGACACAGGTTGCGATTGCATGGCATATGGCGAAGGGCATGACGGCGCCCATCATCGGAGCTACAAAAGCAAAGTATCTGGAGGATGCGGCGGGAGCGCTTGAACTATCACTTTCCGCTGAAGATATCGCTTATCTGGAAGAACCGTATCAACCGCACAAAGTCGTGGGGCTGAAAACGGATGACGATCCCAAATAAAAAGCGAAAAACGGGCTAAAAGAAGAAAACGCGCATCGGCTCTGCGTTAGGGTGGCTTTGATGCGTTGCAGGAAAAAAGGCATGATAAAAAAATCCATGCCTTTTTGTCGAAATCTCCTCAGTTTGCGCATGTTATATAAAAATGCGTAGGTGGCATAGGAGGGGAGACTAAAACCCTGTTTTGAATATAGCCTGAGAAGGACTAAAAATCCGTTTCGGATTGCTGCTCCTTATGTCATTGTGGACAGCGAATCAACTCTTTCCCCGCTTCTTCGGCTGCCTCGGCATCTTCACTGCCCATGGCTCTTTTGAGCCAGTATTCCGCCTTCTCACGGTTCCGGGCAACATAGATTCCCTGATTGTAAAACCGGCCGACCAGCTCCATTCCTTTGCCATACCCGGAATTGGCGCTTTTCAGGTACAGATAAAACGCCATGGGCAGATCAACTTCTGTGCCGTAACCATAGTGATGGCAAATTCCAAGGTTATAGATGGCTTCCGTATGGTTCTGTGCGGCACCCTTCCGCAACAGCTCAAATGCGGCGATATTGTCTTCCGCAACACCGTCGCCATAAATATGCATCATCGCAAGACGGTACTGACAATCCGCATTTCCAAGTTCGGCACACTTTTGAAGTTGTTGAATTTCATCTTGTGTCATATGAAGTATCCTCGGGCGAATCTCATCCGGCCATATAGAACGGTGCTTTTCTTACAATGCAAAACATAAAAGGCCATCATCCGCACGATAGCCACGCAAAGGTGGGTTTAATCAGCATAATAGATGCAGTCTGCCGTACATGATTTCAGAATGATGTTCTGTGTTTTAACAACAATCTAATCAAGTCTCAATAAGCCGATTTTGAATCTCAATGATATTCATGGCCTTAAAATCATACTTGAAAATAGAAGCAATTACTATTTGATTGCCAGAAAAATCTCTTTTCAGTATATCCATCATCAGTTGAATGTTGGCTTGATCTACTTCCTTCCCGCTGGGTGAATCCAGAATAATTGGCAGTTTAATACCCAAATGCTTTTCGATTTCGATGATATATGCCAGCCGGAAGGCAAAAACCGTCTTATGCAGTACGGCTCCGGACAGTTCCTTTAAATTTGAAGTAAACAAATATGAAGATGCAATAGATTCGCTATCTCCCACACCAAGCTCAGCAGCATACTTTACCATATTTTCATAAAGAGACATCACCACGCTGCTATCCGACTTGGTTTTTCGGGATATCTCTCCGCGCAAGGACTTAAGTTCTTTTTCCAAGCGGCTAATTTCTTTATTAATGGCAACCGCATTAATGGGAATCGACGCAATTCGTCTGTCGAAAATATCAATCATACTCTCTGACTGAAAAAAGTCTAATTGCTCCGCTTCATTCTCTTGTTCTTTTTGAATGCTTGCCAACTGATGCATTACAGAACGCAACTCAGCAGAGACAATTTTGCGCTTGGCAATCAAAAAATCTATCGTGTCCGCCAATCCAACGATGCAATCTGTAGTTATGGGAAATATTGTACCATCCGGTAGCTGAACTGTTAATTTCATTTCAGCTACATACTGGCGCATACGTTTGTTATTCGAAAGGGTTTTATCGATTCTCTTCAACTCGCTCTGCAGAGCCTTTTTACGCATTAGCAATTGTGCTACGGCAGCATCGGTTTCCGCTGAATAGGAATCTGATACGAGTGTTCCGCTATTTGCAATAATTTCCTCTCGATACTTGGCAATGCTGGCAATCTGATGGTATTTGGAAAGTTCCTTAGAAAGCTTTGCTTCTCTTCGAATTAAATCACTGCAATCACGACCAGATAGGCCGCGAATTAGCTCTTCAATGTTGAATCTGATGCTACCTATTGCAGTGCCGCGATTAAGAAGAGTCCATCCCTTTTCTTGGTCGGCATAAATTGCACCGAGGAGATTATTCAGGATAGCTGTATTATCTGTACCAAAAATTATTCTATGTAGATCATGTAACTGGTCAGGCAATATGTATGTTTTCTTTTCGTCAGCAACAGTAGCTTCAATATAATCATTAGAGTAGCGAGACAAAGTTATATCACCAACTTTGTCTACCAAAATCTGCGAAACAACCTCACAACGGTCAAACTTGATTTTTCTGGTGTTGGGGATGTTGTACCCAAGAGAGTACAACATGAAGCGCAACAGGGTCGTTTTTCCTTTGCTGTTTTCCTTGCTGAATATGAGATTAACACCATCTGTGAAGTCAAAAGTACGCTCTGCAAACCCCTCTTTTATTTGGATGGATTGAAAAATCACAGGTTCACCCCCTGCCTGACCTTATCAATGGTAATTCTTCGGCGGATTACATTGTATAAAACGATTTTTGTGAGTGCTTCCAGTGTTTCTTCGTCAATACCCCCTGAAGAAAACTCTAATTTATAATTTTCCCAGGAATGGTCAATGAATTCTTGGCACTTATCCATGTGTTTTTTTGTGCTGGGAAACTGCGTATAGTCATAAAGGATCTTTGTAAAAAACTCGATGCGCTCACAACAGGTATCGATGGTACTGCTATACAGGCGAACGACCTCGTCATAAACTCCGATGTCAAATTGATTTAAAAAGTTTTCATCGCAACGATCAATGGCGGTCTCGTATACTAAAATAGGCCATACAATGTCCTTTTTATCTAATCGAATGGAAGCATTCTTTTTGGTGCCATTGATTAATATGTCGTCATGCCACACTTGGAGCAACCATTTGCCAAGCCCGTGTGATACATTCACGTTAAGACTGCCAATAAAATCATTCACAGCCTGCGTGACGGCTTTATATCGTTCCGTATCATCATCGGTTTCGAATGGAAATACCTGTACCGTAAATTTCTGCAAATCAAGCGGTTTACTTATATCTTCCAGATATTTTTGTACTATTTCTTGTGCCGATGGAGGCAGATCAGAAAAAGACCTGCGAGTAGGCAGTCCACAGAAAACGCTCTTTGAATCCGCGTCATTGAACGGATTGGGAGAGTTGGTAATAAAGATCAACTGCTGAGCATATGTCTTTTGTGCGCCTTCTGAAAGAGAAACCAATGCCTTTTTAAGATTCTCGCGCACATGAGAAAAATCGGAACTGCTTTTTTCCACCGCTTTTGCCTGGGCAAGAATTTTACGACCATTCTCCAATGTCAGTTCAATATCTTCTTCATTGCCCTCAAGGCGCACAGAACGCAACTCCTTAATATTTTCCAACATGAGAACAATGGCGGCATTTCTTTGGAAATCAAATCCAAACAATACTGCATTGGCACGTCTGTTTTTCATTGTCCTCACTCTCCTCTCAGTTTCGATTAACAATATGATACCATAAATCCAAAACACATGGAGAGAAAAATGGCAAAGTATACAGAAAAAGAAAAAACCGAGGTGCTTTTACAGGTTCAGAAAGGCAAATCCGTACTCGAAATTAGTGCTGAAACCGGTATTGCCCGTAGCACTATCTATGAGTGGCAGAAACAAATCGATCTGCCGGTCAATGCCGATAGAATCAAAATCACCATGCGGGAGGTCAACTCCTTAAAGCGTCAAGTAGAAAAATATAAAAACTTAGTTGAGATCCTTCAGTCCGTAGACTGTACTGTTTTTTCCCCAACCAAGGAACGACTAATTGCTTTGGAAGGTCTGTATGGGCAATATGATGTCCACACGCTATGCGAAGCGCTTAAGGTTCCACGGGGTACTTTCTATAACCATATTTTTCGTGGAAAGCATGGAGATACCATGAACGCAAGGCGGCGGGAAGAGCTAAAAGAGCATATACTCAATGTTTTCAATGAATTTCGCCAATTGTTTGGCGCGAAAAAGATAACTGCTATATTGCGAGAGCGCGGGCAGGCTACCTCTGAAAAGCTGGTCTATGAACTCATGGTCGAAATGGGAATACAAAGCATCAGTACCAGTTCAAAGCGTGCGTATTTGAAGTGGCAAAAAGGAGAGAACAAGAATGTTCTGCAACAACAGTTCCATGTTCGGGAGCCAAACCGTGTATGGGTCAGCGACATAACGGCTTTTAAGTTCAATGATGTCTATTATCATATCTGTGCCATTATAGACCTTTTCTCCAGAAAAGTTATTGCTTATCGGGTATCCAAGAAGAGCGCAACCCAGTTGATAACCTTTACCTTCAGAAAGGCATACAGCGAAAGACAACCTGTACCCGGTTTGATCTTTCATAGTGACCGCGGATGCCAGTATACCTCCTTTGCTTTTAAGAAGTTGCTAAATGACCATCAGGTGGTACAATCGTTTTCTAAATCAGGAACACCCCATGACAATGCGGTGATGGAAGCGTTTTTTTCATATCTCAAGAAAGAAGAACTCTATAGAAGAAAATACAAATCCGAAAAGGAATTCTTGAAGGGGATAGACGACTATATCGAATTTTACAATAAACGTCGTCCCCATGGCGCAATACACTACAAAACGCCGAATGCCATGGAAGAAATCTTTTATGCTGACATGAAGTAATCCAAGTCTATCGGACAAAAGGGTTCGAATTCCGTGATTTCAGCTTTTTGTGAAGCGTTTTTCGCGTTTTTGTTCATCGAGTGTCCGATTTGTCGCGATATAGAAACAGGCTAAAACCATCGAGATTTAGCCTGTTTCACAAAAAGAAGAACGGTGGTAATCGGACACAAAGGTTCGAATTACTACCGTTCTGCAAAGTGCAAGAGCATCAACAAAGCAATCCATTTTCTCCCAAGCCATAGTCAGCGCAATGTCATCGCTATCCACATCAGGATGAAGGTCAATATCTACATCGTCAAATATGAGTTCCCACTGCGCACTGTATTCACCGAAGAATTCATAGTTTCTGCATTGACTATTCAGATAATACTCTGCTTGATCTCGGATTACTTCCCTTTTGTGCAAATAATTGACGATGAAAAAGCAATGGGCAACTCTGTCTGGCGCAAAAACTATTTTGTTGCAGCGAAAGTCTGAGCAGTATAGATTATGATACATCTGCACCATTGTTGATTTTTCGCCTAAACCGATAATATCCATAATTAACTTCTTTCTAATAGCCGTGCACGCACGCTGTACGATAGACTATGTGATCTTCCTATTTTGCCTTAGCAACATTCTGGTCGCATGATGAGATGAAACCTCCAATCTTCATTTACCCCAGCAAGGCTTAACATTTTATTTGCAAGCTTTGCAACAGGCAAATAGTATTCATCATAATAGTAACACCAGAGATGTAACTCTTCTTTTTCCCCAGCTATATAGCAATCCATAGAAAAACCATCCAGTCCTCCACACCATGTTTTCGGTGTAGAAAAGTCAAGGTTATATACTTCTTCTATGAGCTGGATCGTATCACCATCAGTAATTACCTGACTTGAAAAGAAACGGCTTTTATATGCAGCAACAAAAGGTTCGCTCACTGCAATTCTGTTGTGAAATTCTGAAAATGAGCACCCTTCCGGCACATAAGCTTTTATAAAATCGAGAAACTCTGTTGTATCGTGCGACCCCATAAGTAGAGACATTTGATTATTCGCTTTGAAAATGATAAAGCAATATCTCCTTTTGCAAATTGGTTCAATGAGAAATCCCAGAACCACATTTTTGCTATTCTCACATAATAGCTGTATCTTCTTGGATATTGAGTGAAGCATTTTGCTGCCTCCATGGATAAATGCGCCTATATTATGCTTTCAAAATGAACCATTGGAATAATTGTGCTTTTAATCTTTATTCTTTACCCACCAACCGGCACCATCCCTATACCCATTTTGTTTCATAAAAGGCTCTATGATATAATGCATGCCTTCGCCTGTAACAGGATAATTTGTGCCTTCGTTCTTATTTTGTTCCATGAGCCGATGGATGATCCTATCGACCAATTCCTTGTACAAAACATACCAAGCATCAAATTCACTGGAAAAACGCTTGTTAGTTTGTTCATCATTCTCGGGATCATCGCATTGATGCCCAAGCCAGCCAACTTGATTGTTGACTGCAGCCGTTACAGAAGCAATGCATGCATCCCTGGGATCAGCCTCCAGTAGCTCCCGGATATTATCCGGGGTATATCCATTTAAAGGGGGAGAGGCAAGAACAACAACATGAGACAGGTCTTCATCTATAAACATAGTATCCTCCCACTTTAGAATTTTCTTAAAAAGTATTGCGTTTCTGATTGCTTGGATAGTATCTAACCAATGGTGACTGAGGGATACCCAGACATCATGTTCATGTTTGTACTTCCGCTTTACTGAAGGTTCATTACTGCGATGCTTATCCAAGTATTCTACTGTAGATTTGTACTCTTCAAGTAGTTCTTTCAAAGAATATGTATAGTAGTAGAATAATAACTCGCGATCAGTTTGGTAAATCATTGTATAAAAGAATCCTTTTCAGGAAGTTCCCCTTTTTTCTGGTAATTTACAAAAATATGTACCAATAGCCGATAAGCTATATAATCAAAGGAATAGCCTTTGCAAAACGCATTTTTGCATTCCTTGTCAATCATAATATCGCCATTTTGTATATGCTCATCAACGGACGGAAAATGTGGTATTCTTTTCGCAACCAGCTTCTTTTTTCCTGATGGCATTCGTCTTAGCCAGGAATGTATTTCCGGCTCTTCAAGGCATCTTTTGTAAATGGTGATCATACCGTCCTGCAAAAGTGCATCTCCAATTTTGGATACACCATCATTCAGGTTTTCTCCAGCGTAGGAGTAGATTGCCACCTCATCATCTTCCATTACTTTCACACATAATCCAGAATATCCCAGACTCATGCTTTTTGTACCTTTTCTTTTGCCCAATTAAAGTCGATTATTGTTTCTCTATCATCATCTTTCGTGAACTTTGAAGCAAACTCTTTGCAAACGTAATCGAGCATTCTTTGATCTATAGTTACATACATAGGCTTTTCCGATAGGAAGCATACTTCGTATTGGCCAGAATTAACCATAAAACGCACATCTTCGATATGCTCCTGAGGATGCTGTTCAGTAGCAAGGCAATAACAAAGGTATTTTGCTATCTCGATCATTCTATCGTCAAGGCCATAATTAAAAATCAGCGCCTTTTCCCGTAATGCAATTTGGCTCGTCACTATGCGATGGCGATAGCATTTATTATATTCAGGATCACCAATTTTCTTAGCATACTCAAAGATACCTTTTGTTTTATCAATTTGATCATCACCAACATAATATATCATGCACATATTTTCCATGTCATGATAAAGTATCGCATAGTCCATTAAGGTTTTATAGTTGCATTGGTTGCACTCAAAAACAAAGAATGTACCATCTAATAACTGTTTTGTTTCTTTTGGGTTTAGCTTGGTATTTAGACTTTCCCAAATCAATATATGATTCTCTGCATCACAGTTTGGACAATGAACTTTTTCTACTCTGCTTCTTGACATAGAAACACCTCATAACACTGTATAGTGTGTGTGTATTGCTTATGTGTTGACAACAAAACAGTTCTCATATTGCAGCACTACTTGTAGCAAAGGTTCGGGCAATCTGGCTTTGCATTCTTCCTTTAATGCATCTGGGATGCCATAGTATCCTTCTGCAATACTGCCAGCAATAGCTGTAAGAGTATCGCTGTCGCCGCCGAGGGATACTGCAGTGCGGATCACATCCTCAAAGGTTTCTCCTTCCAGAAAGGCAGTAATTGCTTCTGGTACTGTCTCCATGCAAGTTTCTACATGGTGATATTCTGGACGGATTTCATCGCAGGTTCTATTGAGAACATAATCGAATTCGCATTCTATATAGCGCTTGATTTCCGCTTTGCTACTGCCGTTTCTTGCAAGGAAGATGGCGCTTGCGGTAGCTTCTGCTCCCTTAATCCCTTCAGGATGATTATGGGTAATTTCCGCTGATATCCTTGCTACTCTCCTTACGGAAGATATATCATGGTATAGCCACGCCACCGAAGAAACGCGCATAGCAGATCCATTGCCATAACTGTTATAGGGCTGGGGATTCTCTTTTAACAGCCACTGAAAAAAGCGCTGTCCATATCCTGCTTGCCAATACTTGTGTCCCCAATAGCGGAGCCTTTCTATCAGATTGACACGGATAATATCATCGTCTGCATTGAGGGAACGCATGAGCGCATCCGCTACGGCAATTGTCATGACGGAATCATCCGTAAAGACTGACCCTTCGGAGAATAAAGGGAAGCCCTTCGTTTTATGTCCTCTGTCAAATTCATATGGACTGCCTACTATATCACCTAATATCGCCCCAAACATCGAGACTTCCTCCGTTTCACCCCAATTTTCTATAGAAAAAATTTTCCTGGTTCCTTTCCATCAATCGCAAACATGAACAATGCGCCTTTATCTATGGCTGCAAAATATCCTGTCTGCTCATATTCCTCCTTGTAATGCTTTTCGATCTTTTGCAGGGTTTCCCGAAGTTGCAGCATCGTAGCAACTTCATGCTTACAAGAAGAACTGCAAAAACAGGAACATGTAAGGCTTTCAATTTTTCCATCATGATACAAAAAATCTACTTCATAAGGATGGCTTCCTTCTACAAGTGCATATCCCTCAGCACCATCCAAACAAAGATATTTAACCTTGTTTTCGATATAGTATTTAGTTCCTCGGTCATAGATTACCTTATCGATTTTCATTTCTGAAAGGTTTTTTAGATCGAATGCAATGTTATCGCTTCCGCTGACGTATTCCTCGTCTTCTTTTGCAGGCGCCATGTACCAGCTTGATGCCTTTCTTCTCGAGAGAGTATCGCGATCAAAGGTAACAAAATGCATGCCTGCTACACGGAATTCTCCATGAACATCCGTGTCAGCGACAGCAATGATGCGCTTGTAGTCGGATAACTTTATTTTAAATGTATAGTTTATTTCTTCAACTCTGCCACGGAGACCCTCCAACTTTCCCTCTACATACACGATATCTCCGCAGCGCAAATCAAACTGGTCGTTATAATACGTCAGAGAGCATTCCCTTTCCGGAAAATAAACCTGCACGACAGAGCGCCTGGGTATTCCTCTTTGAGTTGTAGATTCCATACAATAAAGCCTCCTACAAGTTATTTCTGCGTACCAGCATGCACTCGTTGCAGCCATGTAACTTATCCCTAAATAGAGTATAGCAAGGATTATTGACTTTTGCGCATCTTTTTTGTACTCGCATAGAAAGAGTAACTATTTTATTACAGAAAAGGCTCCCGGGAGCAATTGATATGCTCCCGGGAGCCTTTTTTCGCAGATAATCATGTCAGAGATATGAGCAATGCGGCCTGTAGCTGATATTGTTCTACAAGTGTTTCAGGTGAGCGTAGCTTCATTTGGTCACCAAACTGAAACAACCATCCCCAAAATGTAGGACTCACTTGTACTTTTACAGTTGCAGCACAGGTGTGATCACTCAATCTGAGCATTTTTGTATCCTCACCAAACTTATCATATACAACACCAATAAGCCTGTCATTGAATTCTATTGTAATGTTCTCAGGTTGACCGCCGTACATCTTGAATACCTGATCTGTGTATCCAGCAACGCTTTCCCTCAAAACAAGCGCTTTTTCACAGACATCTTCGTCTATTAACTCAACCGAATCCATTCGGTCTATACGGTAGTTGGCGGTATTGTCGTGTTTTGCGCTATAACAGATAAGATAGTAATTATCTTCGTTAAATATAAGGGCAATCGGCTCAACTACATAATGATGTCCTTCTCTGCGGTAGACTTTTTCCCCATTTTCGTTGAGATCATAATATCGAAAGATAACCTTCTTTTTCTTTTCGATGGCATCTTCCAGATAATTAACGCTGTAGTAGATGGACTCATTACTGTGTTTACGAGTATTAAAGCACACGATATTGCTTTTCAAAATCTCTGCTCTATGGCTTCCGCCCAGCGCAGCAATTTTGTTGATCAGTTCATTTGTTTTTTTGTCGGTGATAAAGGTTGCCGCCTGCACTGCATCAATCAAAATTTTTAATTCTGGGACACTGAAACTTCGATCTTCAATATAGTATCCTTTTTCATGTCCCATCATAACGGACATCACTTCAAAGCCCTGCTCGTTCAACACATTGATATCTTTGGTGAGCGTCCTTCGGTCGCAGGAGATTCCAATGGAAACCAGACGGCTACATATCTCACTGGCACGGAGGGGATGTTGTTCATCTGTTTCCTGCTGTAGCAGCTCCATTAACTTTAATAATTTAATTTTCTGGCAGTTCTGATTTGCCATATCACACCTCCATGACCCGGCTTTTTATTATTATATCATGGAGATTGTTTGTATAGTAAGTGAAACAGGAATGATTTGATTACTCTATTGCAGTTTTTCCAAAGAGCATAAACAAAGAGGCCAGGGATGGATACTGCCGTTTGTATCCATCCCTGGCCCCTTTGCCCGCTACACATTGGGTAGTTTGATTTCCGCTTCGTATCCGCCCTTCATCCGTATGTAGAGAGTATCCGCGTTTTTCACTATGACCTGCTCGATCACCTGGCGGATGAGCTTATCGTCAAACTCATATCTGTTGAAGTCCGCTGTTTCCATATATTCTTTGATTCCCCGGATATAGGCGTTCTCCTGCTCCATACCGTTTTGCACATCGCCAAGACTGTCGATCTGCTCCTGTATTTCATCGTATTCTCGGCTCAGCTGCTCGATCTTCTCATCCGGTACGATGTCCAGGCTCAGCATCTCCTGCAGCAGCCTGTTCTTCTGCTCCAACATATCAAGGAGCTTTTGCTTTTTGCTGTCGCCGGTCTTTTGTTCCAGCGCTTCCTCGGTATATTCCAGCAGGTTCTGTACCAGCTCATCCCTTGGGCTTTGGAGGTTCCGCAAAAATCCGAGGATGGCGTCGTGCAACACTCCCTCGTCCAGCGTGGGAGACTCCCGGCAGTTGCGCTTACCGTTCTCCAGCCGGTTAATGCACCGCCACACCACCTTTTTTTTGCCGTTCCGAGCCCAGGTGCAGCGTCGGTAGTGCTCCCCGCATTCCCCGCAGAGGAGGATTTCGGTCAGTACATATTGAGGCCGGAAGCGCCCTGCGTTGGTTTTTGTCTTTGTTCCCTTGGGTTCCAGACTGCTGCGTCTTGCCCTCTCGAACTGTACCCGTTTGAACATCTCCCTTGGGATGATGGCCTCATGGTTGTCAGTCACATAGTATTGAGGAAGCTGCCCCGTGTTCTTCTGCGGCTTCTTTTCCAGCACGTCGGCGATGAAGGTTTTCTGGGATAAGGCGTCGCCCATATACTTTTCATTGGCCAGCATCCGGTCTATGGCGGTAGAGTCCCACCGTATGTTCCCGCTGGCATTGAGGACACCCCTGCGAGTCAGCGTCTGTGCGATTTTCCTTGATGTGCTGCCGTCCAGATACATCTGGAATATCTGCTTTACGATCTCCGCCTGTTCGGGGATGATCTCAACCTTGCCTTCGCCTGCCATTCGGTAGCCGTAGAAGCGGCCCCCGAAGTAGGCTTTCCCTTGGGCGAAGCTCTTTCTAAAGCCCCACTTGACGTCCTCGCTGAGCTTCTGGCTATAGCTTTGGGCCATGCTTGCGTGGATCACCAGGAATTGCTCATCCTTGGGGTCGATGCCCTGGACGCCCTCCATCTCGAATATCACATTTACATTGAGGGCCCGGAGCATTCGTACATACTTGATGGAATCCAGGGTGTTTCTCGCAAACCTGTGGACGGATTTTGTGAGGATGATGTCGATCTTCCCGGCCTTACACATCTCGATCATGCGGTTAAATTCATCCCGTTTTTTTGTGCTGGTGCCGGTAATACCCTCATCCGCGAACACTTCAACAGGCTCCCAATCGGGGTTGCTGCTGATCTTGTTAGTGTAATACTCCAATTGGTTCTTGTAGCTGTTGAGTTGTTCGTCTGAGTCTGTGCTGACCCGGCAGTAAGCGGCTACCCTGTATTTACGGTTAAGCCCCTTTGTGGTCTGTCCCTTTTTTGCCGGGATCAGGGTCACATTCTTTGCCAGTTGGCTCATTTTCGCTCTCCTTTCCTGTTGTAATCTCCATGCCATTTATGTAGCGCACCGTAATAGCGCCGGTTTCTGACAGAATGATGTTCCTGACGATCCTCTCCACGAGGACGTCATCATATTCTGTGAGGCTGACGTTTTCCAGGATGGCCGCCAGTCGCTCCGTGTGGTCGGCTGATTCATCCTTTGCAGCCTCGTATTTTTCCGCCGCCCATTCCCGTATCAGCGCCAGGATATCCTGCACATCCGCATCCCGCTGGTGGAGCTGCCTGTGCAGCCTGTCCTCCAGCAGCTTGATGCTTGGTCGAGCTGGTATAGGGAACGGGCTGCCGGAGGTATTTTCCAACAGCCCGTTCTTCAATTCTCTATGGCTTTCCAATATAGCTTGCAGCAGTGCTTCATCTATTATCGGCAGCATTGCGCCGCATCCTTGACAGAACCAGACCACCGGCTGCCTACGGTTCCGTTCAACTTTTCGGTTTATCTTGGTTCCACATTTTGCACATATAATCTTACTCTTGATCAGATGCACAGATGGGTGACAGCTCCGATTGACTTCTGCATAGTATTGAAAGCTTCGTGCCTTATCTATGGTTTGTCGATCCAATATAGCGGGATATCCATCTATCCCGAGGTATCTGTCGTTTTCCAGCGTCCGCTTCACCTTGTGCTTATCCCAGCCGAATTCTCCGTAAAACGGAATTCCTCTGTCGTTGAGGATGGCTGCGATCTCGCTGAGTATGACGCCTGCTGCCCGCTTATCATAAATCTCTTTTACAATGGCAGCTTCTTTTTGGCAGACGGTTACTTTGCCATCCTCAATCCTGTATCCATAAGGGATGATCCTGTTCTTCATCGGCCTGTCCTCCTTTGTATGTTCTCTTTGAGGGCAAGGCCGCCCATGAGGTGGAAGATGAGAAAATCCTCCTTTGCTACGGAGATGGTACACACCATGTTGTTGAAGATGATGGGGTTGAATTCCACCATGACTTCCGGCCCAGCCTCTATGATCCGAATCAATGCCCAGAGTTCTTTGACATCCTCCGGGTCATCCCGTACCTGCAGCTGCTTTTTCTCCTGTCGGAGTTCATACAGTTCCCGTTCCAGGGGAGCCCGGTTCTTAGCCAGCAGCGCATCGCTTAGTACGCCTTTTTCTGCCAGCCCGTTCAGGCGGGCCAGCTTTTTTGCCGCTTCAGCAATCCGGCTGTTAAGCAACGCTGTTTCCTGCGGGTTGTCCTCGCCCATGGTGTATGCCTGCTCCATGTACTTGAGCATGGGGTACAGGATTTCACCTTTCCGCTTTTTCAAACGATTGTACAAGGTGATAAAGGCTTCATATACTTCATCTTCCTTCACATTGGGAACAGGGCATTCCCCGGCGTCCAGATTATGCTTTTTACACACCCAAGCGATTTGGGCCCTCAGTGGTTTGCGAAGGAACGGTGTGCCGCATTCAGCGCATTTGAGTTTCCCTGACAGAGGCTGGCGGATACACTCTTTCTGTACCTGCATATTTCTGTTCCGCCATTGGAGAAGTTCCTGCACCCGGTAGTATTTTTCTCTCTGGATAATGGGTTCATGGGATTCTTCCACATAGTATTGAGGGCGCTCCCCGCGGTTGATCTTTTTTGTAAACGGCAGGGTATCTGTCGTATATTTTTTCTGCAGCAGGGCGTCCCCGATATACTTTTCGTTTTTCAGGATATAACCGATAACGGTCATATTCCATGTTCCGCCTTCAGGCGCCTGTATGCCATCTTCATCCAATTCTTTGGCTATGGCGGTTTGTCCCTTGCCGGAGAGGTATTCTTCGAATATTCTCCGTACCACCGGCGCTGTTTTCTCGTCCACCACCAGCTTGCCATCTACGCGGATGTACCCTATGGGTGCATGATAGGTGATGAACTTGCCTTGGCGCATCCGCTCCTGATAACTCCAGTTGGCGTTGCGGGAGTTGACCATGGACTCCTGCTGGGCCTGTACGCTCCGTATGGAGAGGATCATCTCATCCGTCATGTGGGCGGTGTCGATATCTTCTTCCTCGAAGTATACCGATACTCCCAGCGCCTTGAGCTGCCGGATGTTGTCGAGGCAATCCTCCACATTCCTTGCGAAGCGTGACACGGACTTCACTATGATCCTGTCGATCTTTCCGGCCCGGCAGTCCCGCATGAGGCGCTTGAAGTCCTCGCGCTTGTCCGCCCGTGTGCCGGTGAGTCCCTCATCAGCATAGACGTCCACCAGCACCCAGCCTTTTGTGTTGGTGACCAGGCTGTGGTAGTGGCTGTACTGGAGGTGGAAGGAATGGAGCTGGTCGTCCGACAGGCTGCTCACCCTGACATATGGCGCAACCCGCACAATGTCGGGCAGCGGCGCCGTGGCGTGGATGATCTGCACATTCTTTTTTGCTGCCATGGATGAGCCTCCTTCCTCTCTTTTTTCAACCAACACAATACCCTAAACCTTGCAGAATAGCTATCTTAATCCGCAGACAGCTACAGAGAATATTCCTCCCGCACCCGCGCTGAGAGCAGCAGGCCCTGTTCGGGGGTGAGCAGGGTCTGTTGCTCCATGCGCTTGATATGGTATAGGAGGAAAAACATATCGGCCATTTTTCTGAATTGCTCTTTCATTGCCGCACCTCCGCAAAATATCCGTCATCCTTCACGGCGTGTATGAAGTTGCGCAGACTGGTCAGCCTCCCGGTCATGGGCATATCCGGCAGCGCCTCCCGCATAGCTTCATGGTAGCGCCTGCCCCGGAGGGAGCGGTTGTCCAGTACCGCCACGATACAGGTGTCCGTTTCCAGGCGGATGGCCCTGCCAAAGCCCTGGCGGAGCTTGATCTGCATATCCGGCAGCGCAATGCTCTGGATGAACTCATGTAGGCTTTCATATTGCTCCTTCAGGTGGTCGCTAAATGCGTCCGGTATGGGGAAAGGCAGCCTTGGGATGATGAGTAAAGACACCATATCACCGGGGAAGTCCATGCCCTCCCAGGCCGGGCCGGTGGCCAGCAGAACGCCGTTCCCGCTCTGACGGAATCCCTCTGCAATGTGCGGGTTGTTCCGGGCCATGGTGAAGATAGGGTACGGCAATTCCGCTTCCCTGAGAAGCCCATGCACCGCTGTCATGGCGGAGTAGGAATTGAACAGCACCAGCGCGTGGCCGTGGCAGATCCGGATGAGGCTGGCGATATCCGCCGCCAACAGCCGGTAATATGGCTGGAGATCGGTTTTGTTATGGATAGGCGTGCTGTGCGGCACATACAGCAGGCAGTTCTTTTCGTAGCGGAAGGGAGAAAGAGAAACAGACTCGGTGAGCCGGGGGTACGGGCGGATATATGCCTCGGCCTTGAAGCGGGAGAAATCATCTCCCACCGCCAGCGTTCCCGAAGTCAGCAGGATGGGCTGGGGCATAGACCACAGCGTATTATGCATCTGGGTATCCATATCCCCGGCAGCGGCGCAAAGGATCGGCCGCTGGTATTCGTCCCGGTCAACATACAGGATGATATCCGCTTCCTCATCCAGAAACAGTTCTATGGAGGAGATCATCCTTCCAAGCTCCCGCTTGAGCTGCTTGCTTATGCGATCCCCGATCATGCGCCGGATGGAGTCCAGCTTTTTCCACGCATCCTTTAACAGCCGGGGCCGTTCCCGCTCAAAAGCTGCCATCCCTTCGTTGGTTTCCGCATCGATCCCCTGCAGGATGGGGCGCATGGAGGATAAAAGGTTCTGTGCCGCCAGCTGGTAATGCTCGGCCTTGAGCCCATGGCAGAGGGTGAGGACATCCTCCTGTCCAAGCGTCCTTCCGAACATCTGACGGGCTGCGGAGGGCAGCTTGTGGGCCTCGTCTACGATCAAGGCGCAGTATGGCCGGAGGATGGGATGCCGGTGCAGGCTTGTGTTCATGGCGTCCGCCAGCAGGAGGTTGTGGTTGCAGATTTGGAACAGGTATTTCCCGGACGCCGCGTCCTCCAGAAACCGCTTGTACCGGCAGTACCTGTCGCAATCACAGATGCGGGGTACGGCCACCTGCCTGCGGTCATATCCGCTCAGATGCTTGGCCTGGTCCATGTCCAGGCAGCTTCGCAGCGACAGCAAGGCTTCCGCGTTCTTCCTGTTCTTCTTTTGAAGGTTCACTGCATTGAGCCGCTTGATGAGGCGCTCATCGCACACATACCGGCTTTTACCCTTACGGATCACCGACTCCATGGGGCGTGTGAGATACCCGGCCCGGATGAGCAGCTTTGAAAGGAAAGGGATGTACTCCCGGTGGATGGCCTCCTGTAGCGCAACGCTGGCGGTGGAGATGGCGATGGGCTGCCAGGATTCCCCGGCTTCCATGCGGTATTTATGAAAAATGACGGCGGCGGTCAGGTATGCGTAGGTCTTTCCGATGCCCGTACCGGCGTCGCTCAACATGATCTTTGCGCCGAACATGGCGTCCAGCATCTCATGACAGAGGCTGGTCTGCCCCTGGCGTTCCTTCATCCCGCATTGCGGGAACAACTCCTTGAAGATATAGTCCGCGTCCTGATGGGCGCGATTTTTCTGTTCTGTCGTGATCATATACGTTTCCCCTTGTTTTTCGCTTTGTATGAAATGGTGCTGCCGATATTTGCTGCTCGCACCCTCGGCAGAGGGGAACGGTACGGGTAGGCCGCGGCGAGGGGCCATTCACGGGCCATCCGAGAGTCTCAACTGCTTCCAACCTTCGGACAGCGCCGCCTGCCTGACGTGCAGGCGAACGATGCGTGTCTTATTATGCACCCGGTCTGGAGTCGTGGCGCACAGGCTGCCTTGCCTGTTTTGCCGCTGGAGTGGATCGCTCGTCCCCCCAAGGGGGGAGTCGTGGCGCCTCTGCGGTTCGCTCGTCCTTCCGGGCGTTTTCCCGTATCGCTGGGTATGAAGTTGTCAAGGTTCGGAAGGGGGAAATCCGTCTGAGGAATTAACCCCTTCACTCCATTGCCAAAAAAACAGGGGGGTGCGAACCCTAAAAATGCAAATTTCTCAAAATATTCTTTAATTTCATAAGTATGCGATCTCGCTTCTTCCTTACGGCCATGTCAGAAATGCCCGTTCTCCTGGCATATTCTCTTGCAGGGACGTCATCATAGAACAGCGCCTGGATGAGCTCCCGCTCGGATTCCGTGAGTTGCTCCATCGCTTCTGGCAGCAAGCGAAGCAGGGCCGCCTGCTCCGCTTGATCCTCCATGGATATGCAGATATCCTCCGGGGAGGGAGCCTGTTCCAGCATATATTCTTCAATGGGGACGCAGGCGTCCGCCAGCTTCTCCAAGGAAACGTGGGGAATGTCCTGAAGCAGTTGTTCCTGATACCGTTCCTGCCTCCCCATTTGGGAATATGCTTCATACACCTCGTTTGAAACGAGGATGTCCTGGCCGCCAATCATGATGACATGGGCGGTCACAACGCCGTTTTCATCCTTGATACGCCTGTAATTGCATTCATCTTTCCAGTTTTTCATTTTCTGACCTCCGAATTTTTGAGTTTTTTGATGGAGAAATCTCAAAACTCGGAAGTCAGGGGTAGCGGGCTATGGCAGCCTGCCAAGTGGCGATATACATAAAAAATCCTTCCCAGCTGGCGAAGCCGGAAAGGACGAGAAAAGGGCCGTATGACTTGAGACTTTTTTGTACCGAAAGACCACCAGGCAGCTAATCTGGTTCGTCATACGGCACGGGAGTCTCGCGTCTGCGGCCCCAAGCACAGCTTATCTTCAATATTCGGTTGTTACGGGCAATGCGCCCACTCATGCGTTATTGCGCCTTGCGCATCCTCCGCATGCTCAATACGTCAAATACGGTTTCAGTTCCACAGAGTTTGCATTTGCTCTGGACATGGCCCCGTGTATCTTCAAACACAACGATGGTATTGTGGTGGCAGTAGGGGCAGCGGATTTTCCTCTGCTTCTGAGAGGCCACTGCCGCCCGGGCCCTGCGCACTTTCATCATTAGTTCCGGGGAAGGCACAGCATAATTCATATGGCCATCGCCTCCATTTCCCGCTCGGATAGGATATCTACCGTTAAATCTTTCAGATACCCCAGGCGTTCCAAACGGATTTTTGCCGCCTTTATGGATGTGTGGAAAAACCCACTCACATATTGGATAATGGCAGCATCCTGTTCGGTACACTCATCGAAATAAAGGGATATTTTCCGGCCCCTGAGCAGCGGCTCCACCAGCAGTGACACATCCCGCCTGGGCATGATGAGAGCTGCGCCGAGCGCATTGGCCTGCCACTCATTCCAGTCCTCTTTGGTCTTGAGTTCTCTGGCGGTGTAGCTCTTTTTATCCGCATACATTCTGCGGCAAGAAGCCTTGCCCTCGTCCGGCTCCATGTGGTATAGAAGCTGGTGGGCGCATTCGTGGGCCAGCGTGAACCGACGCTTTCCACACAACCGCTGAATATTGCCGGGCTGGAAAAAGCTGATATCCAGAAATACCTCGTTCTGCCTTACTGGTATTCTGACCATATATCCGTAGATACTGGTTTCCAGCTCGGTTTCGCTGTATGCGGTGATCCCACAAATACTCCCGTCTGAGCATAACCTCTCCGCCTTGACTGTCAGATTCAGGTAGTCGACAGCAAGTTGTTCGATTGGCGTGGGGTGGGGTTCCTTCGCTTCGGCTGTATTGCCATAGAACTCAGCGTTAAAATCATGCATGACAGTGTCTGCAATTTTTTCGATATCCCGATATGATAAATACATGGGTTTCCTCCTTTATCCGGCACAGATCTTCCGGTGCATATAGGCGTCCAGCACGGCCACCACTTCATTGACTGTGACGAACCGCTGGTTCAGGGGCATATATAACTGCCCGTCCACATCCTGGTAGATAGGGACTATCGTCCTCCTGGATTTTTCAGCGTTATATGTGAGCTGCTTTCCTTCAAA
>ENA-OZAB01000084-OZAB01000084.1-human-gut-metagenome-genome-assembly--contig:-NODE-84-length-66994-cov-33.946757_pt1 | contig 66994 bp, 66 predicted proteins | sample MGYA00243297_ERZ653491 | MGnify/ENA primary metagenome ERZ653491 (study PRJEB26926, sample SAMN06165154) | human gut metagenome | biome: ENVO:00009003; feature: ENVO:2100002; material: ENVO:00002003... | reverse complement strand
TCTACACTATCCTCTTCGTCGGCAGCGTCAGATGTGTATAAGAGACAGAATCAAGTGTTTTGCGTATATAATTTTTATAAACTTTGTTTATAATTTTTTAGACTGCTTTTCGCACGCTCTTCCGTGAATATTTCCCGGCTTCAGCCCCCTCGCACTCCCCCCGCAATTCATTCGCCTTTTTGCTCCTTTCCTTTTTCTTCGTGTATATAAATCCTGCCTTTTATGCGTCGGTTTTCCGATCTGTTTTATATTTATACCGCGGACTTCGGACTTCCTTCTCCGGATGTTCCCTTTTCTTTCTCCGATTTCAATATGTCCCGTATCTCCGTGAGCAGCTCTTCCGTCGTCGGGGGCGCAGGCTTTTGCACTGCAGCTTCCTCCGCTTCTCCGGCTTTGTGCTCAAGCTTGTTCTTAAGCGCCTTCGCCCCTTCACTTATCTTCCTCTGAACGCTCCGCACTATCCTCAATACTATGAATATCACAAATGCGTCTATAAGAAACGTGAGTATCGCCATCAGCAGATTGCCGTAATTAAGCGTTATAGCTTCCTTTATCACTTCACCGCTTCCGCTTATTTCCTCAGCCCTAAGTACTATCAGCAGCTCACTGAAATTACCGTCCGCAAGCAACGCGATCAATGGCTTTATTACATCGTTTACCAGACTGTTCACTATCGCTGTGAACGCCGCACCGACTACTACCGCTACCGCTAAATCAATAATATTGCCGCGCGATATGAACGCTTTGAAATCCTTCCAAAAAGTGCTCTTTTTCTTCTTCTCTTTCATGCTTCTCCCCCTTCAGACTCTTTCTTGTATTATTTCCGCTCGGATAAGCTTCCAAGTTCTTTCCCGTGCCATTTCCGATCTTGTTTCTCGCTTACGCTCGGATAAGCTTCCGGACTCTTTGAGCTTTATCTTTCTGCCGCAGCTTCATGATATATCACCTCCTTGCCGCGTTCCTCGGCATAATCGATCTCGGCTCTTACAGACTCGCCTATGTATCCGCCTTTATTCACCACATATATACCGTCCGAGATATCTATCCTCCTGAAATGAGCTTGCTTTAATTCACTTTCTACGCTGTCCGGTACCACGACACCTTCACTATACACCGGCTGCAATACGCAATAACCTTTTTTTGTTTCAAGCCGGTATGCTATGCTTTTCATCTCTCCCGCAAACCGCATACTTCCGCATATAGTTATAACCTTCATTTGCCGTCTCCTTCCGTATAATTATATCACATCATATTTCTTTTTTCAACCCGTTTTCTGCCGTATGGTTCGGATCTCCGTCCGTAAAATACCTTTTCCCCTCCCCGTATAAAACCGAAGCTTTCTCCGCCGAAAAGTCTGACAGAAATTGCGTTCGGTTGTATTTTCGGCCACGTCTCGCTCTTTGGCCCGAAAAAGCCCTGTCCGAATAAAATTTTAAACGCAACGGTAAGTTTCTGACTGAAACGTTATTGCCGTTACGCAGTCTCTTCATGCCCGTCTCCTTTTTAAAAATAAAAAAACCGGACTACCGCCGATAATCGGCCGATAGCCCGGATCGTTTCGCTTTGGTGCGGCTAAAGAGACTTGAACTCATATGTCTTGGACACCGGATTCTAAGTCCGGCGCGTATGCCAATTCCGCCATAGCCGCATAAAAAAAGCGGGCTTTTCTGCCCGCCTGTTGGTGCACCTTCAGGGACTCGAACCCTGGACCTATTGATTAAGAGTCAACCGCTCTACCAACTGAGCCAAAGGTGCATTTTTTCTGGTGGCCCATCCGCGATTCGAACGCGGGACACCGTGATTAAAAGTCACGTGCTCTACCGACTGAGCTAATGGGTCATATGGCAGGGGTGGCAGGATTCGGACCTACGAATACCAGAGTCAAAGTCTGGTGCCTTGCCACTTGGCGACACCCCTTAGCAACTCTTGTGGGGTGGATAATGGGGCTCGAACCCACGACATTCGGATCCACAATCCGACGCTCTGCCAACTGAGCTATATCCACCACATGGCGTGCCTGAAGGGATTCGAACCCCTGACCCGCGGCTTAGAAGGCCGCTGCTCTATCCAGCTGAGCCACAGGCACAAATAAGCGCATCCGTAGAATATATCCCGGCTTGTTTTTTACATTGGAGCGGGTGATGGGAATCGGACCCACGCGGCCAGCTTGGAAGGCTGGAATTCTACCATTGAACTACACCCGCACGCAAATGCTTACTGATAATACCATATTACCCCTTTTTTGTCAAACATTTAATCGTCTTTCTTCAATTTTTCCAAAAGTTTTTTGAGCGCCCTCCCCCTGTGACTTACACCGTTTTTCTCCTCCTCTTCGGCTTCTCCGAAACTCTTTCCCAACTCATCGCTGTAAAATATGCTGTCATACCCGAAGCCTCTTTCACCTCTCTCGTCCGTCAGTATTCGCCCTTCCGTTTCACCCTCCGCCGTGTATAACTCCTCACCCCACAATAGCGCCACCGCACATACAAATTTCGCTTTCCTCTCCTCCTTCCCCTCCATTTCCTTTAATAGCTTCCTTCTGTTTGAAGCGTCGTCTGCATTCTCCTCCCCCTCCGAAGCGTACCGCGCTGACTTCACTCCCGGCGCCCCTCCCAGCACCTCTACACATAACCCGCTGTCATCGGCAAGTACCGCCATACTGCTTGCCTCCACTCCCCTTGCCTTGATTATCGCGTTCTCTTCAAATGTGCTTCCGTTTTCTTCAGCTTTCAGCTCGGCTCCTGCCTCCTTCAGTGACAGTATCTCCTCAAACTCCCCTCCGAGTATACTCTTTATTTCCTTAAGTTTATGCGCATTATTGGTCGCTACTATCAGTTTCATACCTTTCTCCTTGTCCTTTCTTCCTTATCCTCACTCCTCTTATTTTACTCCTCTTTCCCTTCCTCGTCAAGTAAATACCCGCGACGCTTTGTCCGCCGCGGGTATGCTTCGCCCCCTATGAGCGATTATTCTTCGCTTCAGCAGCTCTTGCCGATACCGATCCCGCCGCAGCAAAAAGCCAGAGCAAGTATCGGTGCAAGTGAACAGGGGTTTATACTGAACGAAAACTGTTTACAATTTCCGTTTCCGCAGCCGCAGAAAAAAATAAAAAGCAGAAGGAGTATTATCCAGGTGCAGTTGCAGCCGCCGGTGTTGTCGTTTGTGCCGAAATTGAACATTTTACCACCTCCGAATATATGAGGGTTTCCCCTCTGTACTACTCTATGAAAGGCAACAAAAAAGTGTTACGCCTTCTCCGGCATAACCTTCTTTTCTCCCATATTCAACTCCGCCACTCTCATTTTACCCTACTTCTCTCTCTTCCCCCCTCCGTCTAGCGTTTCGTATATTATCCTGGCCGTCTGCTCCTTGAATACTCTTCCGGTCACCACAAGAAATGACTCGGACATGCTTTCAGCAGCGTAAATAGGTATCTTGTTGCGCGTCAGCCCGATTATTACCTCGGCATATTCCCTCTGAGCACACCCCGCAGCCGCCGCTACCGCTACATCCCTTATATTTATCCTCGTCACCTTCCCGGCTTCTATCAGCCTTTTTGCAAAACCTTTGTCGTCACTCAGTACGTATATCTTGCTCGTACCGTCAAATATCTTGTACCTGCCTCGCAGATCTCTGATCTCGTCATACTTCACCCCCTCTATCTCATACATCTTCAGCTCGCATACCGCTACCCCTTTGAACCCCTTTCGCTTTTCGTAACTTATCACCGTCCCCTGCGCATTTCTGTTAAAAGTGTTTTTTATCACTACCGGTATCGCCTTCAGTATGAGAGGCCGCGTTGTCAGATAATGCAGTACGCCCGCACCGTAATATGAAAGCAGTGTAAGTTCGTCATAGCTCAGACACTCTATCAGTCTGCTCTCCGACAGATGGGGATCTACCGCAAGAAATCCGTCTGCATCCGTCCAGTTTTCATACAGATCCGCATCTACAGCGTTCGCTATTACCGCCCCCGTTATATCGCTCCCTCCGCGACTCAGAGTTCTTATCCTGCCGTTTTCATCTTCGCCGTAAAACCCCGCTATCACCGCCTTCTCGACCCCTTCCAGCCGTCTTTTTGCCTTTTCTATGCTCCCCCTTACATCCCACTTTCCCTCTCTGAAACTTATCACGTCTTTCCCGTCAACAAACTCCATGCCGAGAACTTCCGACATTATCCGCGCCATCATGTACTCCCCTCTCGAAGCCGCGTATTCCCTGTCTCTGATTTTATGTATTTTGCCGAATACCTCGTCGATCACTTTCTCGCACCTTCTGTATCCGACCCCACGGCAAAACTCTTCATGCCTGAGTATCACCTCTTCCTCGGCACTCCTGCTGCTTTCAGATATCTCGTATAACAGATCAGTGACCTTTCTCTGTCCGACGGCTACGCTCCCCATTGCAGATACTACAACATATCTCCTTGAACTGCTGCTCTCCACAATTTCCTTCACGATCCCGGCACTTTCGGCATCGGCTAATGACGAACCGCCGAATTTGCATACTACGACCAACTTTCCCCTCCATTTCACGTGTGTTTAAATTTATTCCTCACTCACCGGGAAAATGCTTGTACCTAATCGAATATTGTCGAAAGTGCCTCCTTTTTCTTCTTTTCATGTCACGTTTTTTCTTCGCTTTATTGCATTAAGCAATTGCATAGAGAAAACATATGGTACAGGGACTTTTTTTAACAAAAAGTTGACTTTCCGTTCCGTTGGTACTAAAATATTTATATATATTTGTAACAAAGACGTTTTGCGAAATTTTTTGAAAAGGAGTATAAAACTATGGAAATAAAAATCGTCCGCACTACTCAGCCTAAACAAAAACCTTCGAGACCTCTCGGTTTCTGCAGATATTATACAGACCATATGTTTTTAATGGAATATTCTCCCGATAAGGGATGGACCGGCGACAGAATCGTTCCTTACGGCCCGATCAGTCTCCCGCCTTCAACTACCGTATTCCATTACGGTCAGTCCATTTTCGAAGGTATGAAATGCTACCTGGATGATAAGGGCGAAGTGCGCTTTTTCCGTCCCCGCGATAATTTCAAACGTCTCAATAAATCTGCCGACAGGATTTGTATGCCTAATATAGATATCGACAGAGCTATCGAGGGCATGAAAAAACTCGTTGAAACAGACCGCGACTGGATCCCTGACGGTTCAGGCGAATCTCTTTACCTCCGCCCCACCATGATAGGTACCGACCCCTACCTCGGCGTCAAAGCTTCGGATACTTATCTTTTCTTTATTATCGCTTCTCCGGTAGGCAGTTATTACGCTAACGGCCTTAAACCGGTCAAAATCTGGGTGGAAGACGTCTACAGCCGTACCGCCGCCATCGGAGGAACCGGTGCAGCAAAATTCGGCGGCAATTACGGCGCAAGTCTTTTGGCTTCCAATGAAGCTAAAAAGAAAGGCTACGATCAGGTCCTTTGGTTGGACAGCACCGAAAGAAAATATATCGAAGAAGTCGGCGCCATGAATATTTGCTTTGTAATCGACGGCACAATTGTCACACCCGACCTCCACGGCTCCATACTCCCCGGCATCACTCGCGACAGTATCATTACTCTTGCCCGTCAATTAGGATATAATGTCGAAGAACGCCGCATCAGTATCGACGAAGTCGAATCCGCTGCCAGAAACGGCAAACTGACCGAAATATTCGGTACCGGAACTGCCGCAGTTGTCAGCCCCGTCGGCGAATTTACATACAAAGGAGAAACCTTCGTGATAGGCGACGGCAATATCGGCAAGATCACCGCCGACCTTTACGATAAACTGACCGGTATCCAGTTCGGCAGACTCCCGGACAACAATAATTGGATCATGCCTTTATAATTTGTCTTTAACGGCGGTTTTTCCTCTTAGCCTTACTTGTGCCGCCGTAATAAAAGCCCTTCTTTTCGGAAGGGCTTTTTTAGTCTGTATTATTTTTTCTTCACGAAGAATTCCTCTTTTCCAACTCAAGCAGTTCTCTTTTTAATCCTACTCCTCCCGCATATCCGCATAATCCCCGCTGACCGACAACTCTGTGACACGGTACAACTATTGCAAGAGGATTTTCTCCGCATATCTTTCCGATATATCTGTATGCCCTGCCATATCCCGTTTTCTTGCAAAGCTCTTTGTATGTTACGGTTTTACCGTACGGGATCTTTGCTATCTCCTTCCATACCCGACCGGACCTGCTTTCCCCGAAATCTCTCAGAGGCAAAACAAACTCTTTCCTTTTTCCTTGCAAGTACTCTTCTATCTGTGAAAAAGCTTCCTTTATCAGCGGCGTTTCGACTTCTTCTCCTTCAGGCTCCGTATATCCGATATAACAAATTTCGGTTTCATCTCCTGCAATATATATATCTTTGCTCGATATCTTATAACGTTTGTATTTCATTTCTGTACTTCTGAATTTTTCCGCCGCTATACGTCCGTCGGTCATAAAAGCCCCGCGGAAACTTTATACGGAATACTTGTCCTTGTATGCCTCTTTTGCCTTCTGCGTAAATTCCGCCACAAAATATCCCTTTGCCCGTGTATACGCGTCTCTGTTATACTTATACTGCTTCACAAGCGCCTTCTTCAGATGCTCGTATTCCCTCGCCGTCTCTTCATGCTCTATCAGGTAATCCCGGAAATAAAGCTCGTCGTTATCGCCGTACACCCGAAGATGCAAATGATACACCTTTTCCGCAAAACCTTCTTCTGTGTACCCTTTATTGTAATCCCGTCTTCTGTCTTCCTCTGCCATAAGTCTGTAGCCGCATTTCTCTCTCAAAAGCGCGTCGATTTGAGTAAACTGTCCTTCGTCTGCCTCTATGAGAATGTCTACGATAGGTTTCGCCATTATCCCCGGAACTGCAGTGCTGCCTATATGAGCTATTATCACTCCGTGCGGAAGTATCTCCGACAGCAGCCCCATCTCCTCAAAAAAATATTCGCGCCACACCGGATCATGCTTACTCAGAATTATCGGGAAAAGAGTCCATAATTCTTCTGTCGTCATTTCCGATAAACTTTTTTTCATCTCAAACCTCAAAAAAGGCGCACTCTTTCGTGCGCCTTACATGTATCAGTAATTTTCTTCCATCAGTTCGAAAAACGCTTCCGGATGACTGCACACCGGACATACCTTCGGTGCGTCCGTTCCCACGACACGATGTCCGCAGTTACGGCACTCCCATACCTTTACCTCACTCTTATGAAATACTTCGTTGTTTTTTACGTTTTCCGCAAGCTTCCTATATCTCACTTCATGATTACGCTCTATCTCAGCCACCATCCTGAATCTCACCGCTAAAGCTGTGAAACCCTCTGCCTCAGCTACCTCGGCAAATTCCCTGTACATCGTTTCCCATTCGTATTTCTCGCCTTCAGCCGCCGAAATAAGATTTTCATATGTATTGCCCAAAAGCCCCAGTTCTTTAAACCAAAGCTTTGCGTGTTCCTTTTCATTGTCGGCAGTCTTGAGGAATATCGCCGATATCTGCTCGAATCCCTCTTTCTTTGCAGTGCTCGCAAAATAAGTATACTTATTCCGCGCCTGAGATTCTCCGGCAAACGCCGTCAAAAGATTTTGCTCTGTCTTTGATCCTTTTAGCTGCATATCATACCTCCGTTTGAGGGCAATTTCCTGCTCCCCTTTATTATATTATATTAACACTTTTATTCTTTTACGTCAAGCTTTTATTATTGTCCGATAATGTCTTTTATGCTGCTCTTCCTTATCCTATTATGCAATACGATTATATACTGGGTTTTAAATTTCTCTTCATCCGCAGTCTTTCTGTTTTTTGTTTTCCTTTTCTTTGCTCTCCGGCAATTCCGTTGCTCTTCACACATTACTTACCGGCGTACTTTTTGCGCTTCCCGTGTTACTTGCCCGCTTCAGTTTTGCGCTTACGGCATTACTTGCCTGCTTCAGTTTTGCGCTTACGGCATTACTTGCCTGCGTCAGTTTTGAGTTTGCTGCGTTTCTTTGCCTGTACTTTTTGAGTTAGCCGCCGCGCTCCATGCTCCTTTCAGGGAGACAGGTCCACGTACTTATTCCGTTTTCTCTCCTTCGGCCCTTTCGGATATCAATACGGGCATCCTTACCTCGCCGCTTCCGCCTCCGCCCTTTCTGAATATACTGCAATATTCTTTATATGATATTTTTTCTCCCGCCGTGAGCAATTCCATCTCCACATCGTATACATTTACAACTATTCCCGTTTCTTTAAAGCCGTTCCTGAGATAAAAATTTTTTCGTCTTCTTCTCTGTTCCGCATTCTCTTTCGAGTCATCTTCGACCTCTATCTCGACAAAAACGCTCTTCCCGCGGTACATTTCATTCAGCTGATGCAGAATTTTTCCGCCCGTGCTTCTGCCCCTCTCTTCCTCCGCTACTGCTATATAGTCCAGAAGCACATATTTTTCATCGGTAACGCAAAAAACAAAACCGCAAAAAGCAGCTTCCCGGTATATCCCGAGAAGCTCTCCGTCATGCTTGTCGTTCAATCTGAAGATCAGCGCGACAGGCTTTCTTTCGCACAACGGAAATGCATCTTCATACAATTTCCGGAATTTTTCCAAATCACCCTTTTCAAACTCTTTCAAATAAGGTTCCATTATCATTGATTTCCTTTGATTTGCTTCATCTTCACTACGAATTTCTCTATCCTGTCAAGTCCCTCTTCAAGCTTATCCATCGAATAAGCGTAACTTATACGCACAAAATCCTTTCCGAAACTGCCGAATGCATCGCCCGGAACTATCACGACCTTCATTTCGTCAAGTATCTTCAAAGCAAATTCCTGCCCTGTAAGTCCCGTCACGGATATGTTCGGAAACGCATAAAACGCTCCCTTCGGTTCAAAGAGCGGAAGCCCCATTTCGGTAAGCCTCCTGTATACGAATCTGCGACGTGCATCATATTGCTCACGCATTGCGGCAACTTCCTTGAAATCGTTTTTAAAGCCCTGCTCAAGCGCCGCCGTACACGCATACTGCGATATGGTAGAAGGACATACTGTCGTATACTGCCTTATCTTTATCATCTGCTTCATAAGCTCTTCAGGCCCGCATACGTAACCCACACGCCAACCTGTCATTGCAAAAGACTTGGAAAAACTGCTTACATAAACCGTGCGCTCCTTCATCCCTTCAAACGAAGCTATAGATACATGTCGTACTCCGTATGTAAGCTCGCTGTATATCTCATCAGTGATAACTATAAGATCATGCTTTTTTATCACCGGCAGCAAAACTCTTAATTCTTCCTCTCCCATCACTGCCCCCGTAGGATTGGAGGGATACGGCACTACCAGCACCTTGCTTTTCGGCGTGATCGCTTTTTCGAGATTTTCGGGCGTGATCCTGAAACCCTGACTCTCCTCTGTCTTTACTGTGACGGGAACACCGTAATTGAGCAAAGTACACGGCGCATACGCGACGTATGACGGGTCGGGGATCAGCACCTCGTCTCCCGGTGCAATAAGAGCCCTCAAAGTCAGATCTATTGCTTCGCTCGCTCCTATCGACGCAAATACCTCGCACGACGGATCATAATCCAATCTGTATCTCATCTTGAGATATTTGCATATGGCTTCTCTCAGCTCAGGTAATCCCCAGTTGGAAGTATACTGTGTTTTTCCTTTTTCAATGGCTTCTATTCCGGCCTTGCGTATATCCTCCGGAGTGATGAAATCAGGCTCACCTATTACGAGTGAAACCGTATCGGAATCGGTCCTGCCCGTCACAAGGTCAAAAAATCTCCTGATCCCGCTTTGCGGTACTTCTACTACATTTTTATTCAAAAACTTTTCAATCATAAAAAGCCCCTTTTTTTTTTAGTATAACATAAACCTCTTTTATTTTCAACGACTGCAATAAATTTCAGTTTTTCTTTTCCACTCTCTGAGTTAATACTTTACCACGCAAAAATACGTTTCCCGCTCTTTCCGCACTACCGCCTTCCCCCCGCTTGACAAAGCCGGAACGGTTTCGTATAATTGTCCGGTAATAACCTTTTTTGCGTCGGTTGTCACCGCCTCAGGTATATACGTTTTCCCTCTCGGAAACACCGAGATCTGAACTCGTTCTGCCCCAATCGGGCTATGCCGTCAGGCATCCGATGCATTTTTCCGGAGGTAAATATGTCAAAATTTATGGTCGCATCGGATATCCACGGTTCTTTTACCGGCGTCGGGACGCTTTTAGAACGCTTTTCCGACGAAAAAGCTGACAGATTAATTTTGCTCGGCGACCTTTATTATCATGGGCCGCGCAACCCTTTGCCTGCAGAGTACGACGCTCAGAAAACTGCAGACTTATTGAATTCTGTCAAAGAAAATCTTATCGTGGTAAGAGGCAATTGTGACGCTGATGTGGATCTTTGTATCTCCGACTTCACTTTTTCAGACCATTACATCATTCCGGCTTTCGGGAAAAACCTTTTCTTCACTCACGGACATATATATTCTCCTTACCGTTTGCCGCCTTTGCTCAAAAAAGGCGATATCTTTTTTTCCGGTCATACTCATATACCCATGCTCAGAAACGAAGACGGTATTTTCCTCGTAAATCCCGGATCAATCGGACTTCCTAAAGGAGGATCGCAAAAAAGCTATATTTCTGTCTGTGACGATGGTATCACTTTGAAAGCTCTTTCCGGCGATACTATAGCGTCGCTTGATTTCAACTGACTCTCCGATCATTCCGAGTCTTTTGCTTCATGCAATTGCTTCGGCTTTTGTGCAATCGGGTGCTCCCTCCGCGAGCGGCTCCCTCGGAAAATATACCGACTCTAAAATCTCGGTTCCCTGACCGTAAAGAAGCTTTATGTATACAAAAAAACCGCACGTTTTTGTGCGGTTTTTATATTGTCGTCTGCTTTTGGCCGTCGCCGGCGCTGTCTGCCGTGACGCTTTCGGCTGCAAGGATCCTGTCTATCGCCAGCATAACTTCTTCCTTGCCCGTTTTACCGACCGAACTTACGGGTATGATATCTTTTTCACCGAGTTTCAGAAGAGACGCTATATGCCTTACACGGTTCTTTACCATACTTTTGGACAGCTTATCCGATTTTGTCGCTATCACTGTAAAAGGCAGTCCTGTCCTGAACAGATAATCATACATTGTATAATCGTCTGCCGTAGGATCATGCCTTATATCCACAAGGAAAAAGACATGAGCCAGAGCTTGTTCGTTTCGGAGATAATCCTCCATAAGCTCTCCCCACTTCTTTTTCTCTTCCCGACTCACTTTCGCAAAACCGTATCCGGGCAAATCGGTAAGTAAAAATTCCCCGTTATTTATCAGGAAATAGTTTATAAGCCGGGTGCGCCCGGGCTGCTTGGATGTACGTGCCAATTTCCCGTCGCCGGTTATATAATTTATAAAACTGCTCTTGCCTACATTGGATTTCCCTACTACTGCTATCTGAATGAGATCGCTTACTATTCTGTCTCCCGGTTTCGCCGCCGAAGTCACAAACGACGCATTCTTTATTACCATATGTATCCTCTTTTCTTCATTATACCGCGTTGCTTCCCGAAAACTCTCGCCTTCGGAAAGCAACGTTCTGATTCTGTTATTTTACTAACGCCGTATCGAAAACCGTTCCGATATCTTCCGCATATACGACTTCAAGCTGTTGTCTTACCTCTGCGGGCACTTCCTGCATATCCTTTTCGTTTTCTGCGGGAAGTATCAGCTTTCTTATTCCCGCCCTGTATGCTGCAAGTACCTTTTCTTTTATCCCGCCGACAGGCAGTACTCTGCCCCTTAAGGTGATCTCCCCAGTCATCGCGATCTTTTTGCTCACGGGTAATCCCGTAAAAGCCGACAATATAGCTGTCGCCATCGTTACGCCGGCGCTCGGCCCGTCTTTCGGTATAGCTCCTTCGGGAATGTGGATATGGATATCGGTGTCCCCGAATACGCTGCTGTCTATATTGTACTTGTCCGCCGACGCCCTTACCAGACTTATTGCAGCCCTCGCCGACTCCTTCATCACGTCGCCGAGTTTGCCCGTGAGAAGTATCTCTCCTTTTCCCTTGAATATGGCTACGTCGATAGTCAGCGTCACCCCTCCTACCGCCGTCCAGGCTAGCCCGGTTGCCGAACCGACTTCGTCTTTCATATACAAAGCCTCGTTCCGGTATTTTTCTATTCCGAGATATTCGTCTAGGTTATCGGGAGCTATCTCCGCATTTTCCGCTGCTTCTCCGTTAATTATCTTGAGCGCAAACTTCCTCGCTATAGTCGCTATCTCTCTCTCCAACGTCCTTACGCCCGATTCCCTCGTGTATTTCTCTATTATCGCTTTCAGCGTTTCGTCGCTCAGCGTGAGCGAACCGTCCTGTAAACCGTGATTCTTCAGTTGCTTGGGAACAAGAAATTTATCGGCAATCTGTATTTTTTCCTCTTCCGTATAACCGGTGAGCTCTATAAGCTCCATTCTGTCAAGCAAAGCCGGCGGTATCGATTCCACTGTATTTGCCGTCGCCACAAACAGTATTTTCGACAGATCAAAAGGTACCTCTAAATAATGATCCACAAATGCAAAATTCTGTTCGGGATCAAGCACTTCAAGCATTGCGCTCGCAGGATCACCGCGAAAATCACTGCTCATTTTATCTATTTCGTCAAACAACATGACCGGATTCCTGCTGCCTGCCTGCTTTATAAGATACACTATCTTCCCCGGTATGGCTCCGATATACGTGCGCCTGTGGCCTCTTATCTCAGCCTCGTCCCTTACCCCTCCGAGACTCATCCTGACATACTTCCTTCCAAGCGCACGGGCTATCGATTTTACTATACTCGTCTTACCTACTCCCGGCGGCCCCGTAAAGCAGAGTATGGGACCTCTTACTCCTCCCGTCAGCTGCATCACTGCCAGATACTCCAATATCCTTTCCTTTATCTTCTCCAGTCCGTAATGATCTTCATCCAATATCTGTTTGGCAAGCTTAAGGTCTTTATTGTCTTCTGTCTGTGTGTTCCACGGAAGATCGGTCAGCCACTCGACATAGGTCCGCGCTACTGATGCGTCCGGAGAACTCGGCGACATCTTCGCCAGCCTCGTCACTTCCTTGAGAGCCTTGTCTTCCACCTCTTTCGGCATCTGTGCGCTCTTTATTTTGTTTTCCAGGTTCTCCTGTTCGTTATCCTCTCCCAGCTCGGAGCCTATCGCTTTCATCTGCTCCCTGAGATAATACTCCTTCTGACCCTGATCTATCTGCTTCTTGACCCTTCCGGCTATACGCCTGTCCATTTTTGCTATCTCGATCTCTGTCGACAACAGCCTGAGCATCTCATCCAATCTTTCCTCGGTATCGGTCAGCTCGATAAACTGCTGCTTCTTATCGTCTCTGAGTACTATCGCATTTGCAAGAATGTTGACAAATTTGTTGTATTCAAATACTACGCCCAGCTCCAAAAGGAGTTCCTTGGATACTTTTTTGCTGTTGACTGCAAGTTCGTCAAGAAGTTCTCTGCATTTGCGCATCATTGCTTCGGCACGGACGGTATCCGTATTCGTTTCAGTCAATGGCGTAACTTCACCGTAATAATACTTACCGTCGCTCTCCAGCTCCTTTACCTCTCCCCTGTAAAGCCCCGAAAGCAGAACCCTTACATTGTCTCCGGGAAGCTTCAGTACCTGCCTGACCTTCGCCACCGTCCCGATCTTATACAGATCCTTGTCCGTGGGAACATTGACGCTTATATCTTTCTGGGTAAGACAAAGCACTTCGCCCTTCCCCTTATATGCGGTTTCCACTGCATTGAGAGTATATTCTCTTCCGATATCTATTGTTGCCGTGCAGTCGGGAAATACCACTACGCCTCTCAATGCCAGTATCGGCATCACAACGCTTTCCATTTTCACCTCCTTGTCCCCCCGTATAAGGTCCCGGGGGAAATTCAATATGCCATTACTTTTAAAAATGCTCGGGTTTTATCTGAAGCCCAAGCTCGCTTTCAGGGCGTCCTTACGACGCCCCTCTCCGACATATTTCCTTTTTTCGTCCTTATATAAACACCATAAAACATCCCTTTGTCTTCTTAATGCCGCTATATAAGATCATCTCCAGCTTTTATGCAGCCTGCTTCCTTATTATACTCGGCTTTACGCCGTTTTCTATACACTCCTTGCTGACCAGCACTTTTTCTATGCTCTTGTCATCGGGACTCGTAAACATAAAGTCAAGCATTATGTTTTCTATTATCGATCTGAGTCCCCTCGCTCCGGTCTTGAGCTGTATCGCCTTCTGAGCCACCGCTCTTACGGCATCATCCGAAAATTCGAGTTTTATCCCGTCTATTTCGAAAAGCTTCGTAAACTGTTTTACCAACGCGTTTTTCGGCTTTGTAAGGATGGTCACGAGCGCTTCTTCGTCCAATTCACGTAAAGCCACGGTGATAGGAAGTCTTCCCACAAACTCGGGTATCAATCCGTACTTTATAAGATCCTGCGGCTGAATATGATTCAGAACTTCTTCGACAGGTGTTTCGGCCGTATCCAGCGAAAATCCCATGGTACTCTTATTAAGCCTTCTCTGGACGATGTTTTCAAGGTTCACGAACGCGCCGCCGCATATAAACAATATATTTGTCGTATCGATGGGAATGAATTCCTGCATCGGATTCTTCCTTCCTCCCTGAGGAGGAACGTTCGCAACGGTGCCTTCTATTATCTTGAGCAACGCCTGCTGCACTCCTTCTCCCGAAACATCCCGGGTTATGCTCACGTTCTCCGACTTCTTTGCGATCTTGTCTATTTCATCTATATATACTATCCCCTTCTGAGCCCTCTCTATATCGTAATCGGCATTCTGGATCAGCTTCAGAAGTATATTCTCAACGTCTTCTCCGACATACCCCGCTTCCGTGATCGCCGTCGCGTCCGCCACGGCAAAAGGAACGTCAAGTATTTTCGCAAGGGTTTTGGCAAGCAACGTCTTCCCGCTGCCGGTCGGCCCGAGCAGCAATACGTTGCTTTTGTCTATTTCAACATCGCTCCCTTTCTGATTACTGTTTATCCTCTTGTAATGATTGTATACGGCTACCGAAAGTATCTTTTTTGCCCTTTCCTGCCCGACAACATATTCGTCAAGCTTAGCTTTGATCTGCGACGGCGATAATATGCTTTTTTCATCTCCTCGCGCTGCCTGCTGAAACTCCTTGAGATAATCTTTACAAAGCTCCACACATTCGTCGCATATAAAACTCTTGCCGTCCGGAGATACCAATAAATGCCTTACTTCACTCTTGGCCTTCCCGCAAAACGAACATCTTTGTTCAATCATTTCTGCTTATTTACCTCCTCCGATACCTTGCCGATCGTCTTACGCGTATACAAAACTTTATCTATTATACCGTATGCGACCGCGTCTTCAGCGTCCATATAATAATCCCTGTCTGAATCCGCCGCAATCCTCTCATATGGCTGATTGCAATTTTCGGCAAGTATTCTGTTCAGCCTTTCTTTCGTTTTTATCAGCCTTTGAGCTATTATCTCAATATCGCTGACCTGTCCTCTCGCTCCGCTCAACGGCTGATGTATCATTATCTCGCTGTTAGGCAGCGCAAACCTTTTTCCTTTCGTACCGGAACTCAGTAAAAATGCGCCCATGCTGCACGCCATCCCTATACATATGGTCGATACGTCGCATTTTATATACTTCATCGTGTCGTAAATCGCCAACCCGTCGGATACCGATCCGCCCGGACTGTTGATATAAAGACAGATATCGTTATCTCTGTCTTTACTCTCAAGATAAAGCAGTTTTGTTATTATATCGTTAGCCGATATTTCGTTTACTTCACCGCTCAGAAACAATATCCTGTCTTCAAGCATCAGTGAAAAAATATCAGTCTTCACGAAACTATTTTCCATATTTCCTCCGGTTTTTATTCAAATTTATTATTAGCTTTTATAAAATCAAAGAAATTCTTTACCGTTGCCTGTCTGGCAAAGTACCCTCTCGCGCCCTGAGGCAGATCTTTCTTGTATTCTTCAGGTTCTTTGGCCGCTTCCTTTGCTGCAGATACTATCTGTTCTTCAATCTGTTCGTCTGTAGCTTGTAACTTCTCCTTCTCTATTATCGCGTCTATCACCAGCTGACTCTTGACGTTCTTTACAGCTCTTTCTCTGTTTGCATCCCTCATCGACTGGATATTTTCTCCCGTATACTTAACATAATCGTTGAGTTTTATACCCTGCGCCTTCAACATCCTTTCGAAATCCTGCAAATAATAATCTATCTCCTTCTCGACAAGTACGTCTGACTGCGCTACTTCCGCATTGTCTACGATCATATCCACCAATTTGTTTTCATCGAGAGTCTCGGCTCTTTTTTCCTTATCGGCCGTCATCCGCTTCATAACGTCGTTTCTGTACTCTTCGGCACTCTCAAATTCACTGATGTCCTTGACGAATTCGTCTGTAAGCTCAGGGACCTCCTTCTTCTCTATCTTGTGGAGCTTTACATGAAAAACACTGTCCTTGCCCTTCAAATGCTCGGCATGATACTCCTCGGGGAATTTTACGTTTATATCCTTCTCGTCCCCCGTATTCATCCCCACAAGCTGCTCCTCAAATCCCGGAATGAACCTCCCTGATCCGATAACAAGCCTCTGATTCTCGGCAGTGCCGCCTTCAAAAACAACTCCGTCTACCTTCCCGGAATAATCTATGGTGACTTCGTCTCCTTCTTCAACGCCCCTTCCGCTTACTTCGGTCATCCTCGAATACCTCTCCATGATCCGCTTCGTCTCGGCCATAAATTCTTCCTCGGATACCTTCCTGTCAGACTTCTCTACCGTAAGACCGGTATAAGCCCCGAGCTTTACCTCCGGCTTTATCGGCGCCTGAGCCACTACCGTCACGCTTCCGTTATCCTCATGACGAAATTCATTCAACGACGGATGATCGATAACTTCTATCGTCCTGTCACTTTCAAGCGCCTCGGAATAATAAAGTCCGAAACATATATCCAAAGCGTCTTCATCCAGAAAACGCGGCCCGTATACACTCTCCATCACCTTGCGGGGTACATGCCCCTTCCTGAATCCGGCGTGCTGATAAGAAGCTTTGTTCTTTTCAAAAGCCTCGTCCGTGTACTTTGCCCACTCTTCCGGCGTGATCTCTATCTTCACGATCACAGACGTATCTTTCTTCTCTAATGTATATTTCATAAATCCTCCTCTGCTAATCAGCATATTCACGGTATTAAATTATATCACATCACACTCAATTAAGCAAACATTTTTTGTTGTGTTATTTCCTATATTGGTGTATAATAACTGAACAAATTTATTTTTGAATATTTATTTTACTCTGAGAGGTATCATGGCTGCTGACGCTCTTGCTTACTCGGTTATCGTACGCGAACTGAACTCCGCTTTGAAGGGCGGTAAAATTACTCGCATAATCCAACCCGAAAAAGATGAAATCATCCTCACCATTTACAAGGACCGGAAAAATTTCAAACTCCTCCTCTGCACTAACTCAAATGTGTGCAGAATGCACATCACCGAAAAAACCTTCTCCGCTCCTCAGACCGCTCCCTCCTTCTGCATGCTCCTCCGAAAACATCTTGACAACGCGGTTCTTAATTCCGTAACTCAGCAACCCTTTGAAAGAGCTGCCGATTTCTGCTTCACGGCTTTCAACGACCTGGGTTACCCTTATCTGTGCCACCTCATAATTGAACTTACCGGTAAATCAGCCAATTTGATCCTCACCGACGAAAATTTTAAAATATTCGATTCCCTTAAAAGAGCTCCGCTCGACTCACTGGGCGAACGCCGCCTTCTCCCCGGACTTACTTACTCCTTCCTGCCTTCTCAGAATAAAATTCCACCTGACGACTTCGTAAGGCTCGCCGCTCTCTGCGCCGGCACCGAAAACCCGGAATATGCTCTCAACGATAACGTCATGGGCGTCAGCAGAGATACACTCCACGAAATAGCTTTGTCTATCCCGTCTTCTCCCTCCGCTTCCGACATACAGACAGCCTTCTCTTCCTTCATGAAAAAACTTCAGAATACTACGCCAAACATAGTAGTTGATAAACAAGGTAACTACCTGGACGTTTTTCCTGTTGTTTACGCTTCCAAAAATAATCGCTTGGAATATTTTCCCTCCTTAAACGAAGCTTTTGATATCTTCTATAATAAAAAGGATCTCCAACAGCGTTATTCCGAAAAAGCCAGGCATATTAATACTGTCGTTAAAAACGCACTTGCCCGTACCGAAAAAAAGATCGCCTTGCAAAAAGAAGCCCTTTTACAATCGGAAAAATCCTGTGAAATGCAGGATATCGGCAATATCATCCTCAGTAATCTTTACCGCATCCGCAAAGGCGACACGCTTTTGATCGCCGAAAACTACTTTACCGATAATTCCGAAATAACTATCCTTCTGGACCCTTTGCTTTCTCCTCAGGCTAATGCTCAGTCGTATTTCAAAAAGGCTGCCAAACTGAAAAAAACCGCCGACTTCACTAAAACACTTCTGCATGAAAATGAAGAAACGCTGAACTATCTCATCTCGGTATCCGAATCGCTGCGCTACTGCACCGACCCCGATGACCTTGCACAGATTTATGCCGAACTCGAGGAAAATAATCTGCTGAGAGGCAATAAATCGGAAAAGAAAGCTGCTTCCGGAAACAAAAAATCCGCTACCGTCATACCTCTGATCTATAAAATCGACGGCTTTACCGTTTACGCCGGGAAAAACAACACTCAAAATGCTTATGTCACGTTCAGACTCGCTCTCCCCGACGATATCTGGCTGCATGCCAAAGACATCCATTCTTCCCATGTGATCATTTCAAATCCCGATAAAAAAACGGTGCCGGATCATGTCATTCAAACGGCCGCGGAAATTACCGCATTTTATTCGCAGGCACGCATGTCCGGCAAAACCCCGATAGATACGACTTTGCGCCGTTTCGTAAAACGGCCTAACGGATCCAAACCCGGATTCGTACATTATTCGGAACAAAGTACGATCATTGTCCTGCCCGACAGACACGCGGAGCTTTTATCGGATAAGGCATGATCTTGTCCGACAACATAAAGCCGTCGGCGGTACCGACGGCTTTTTTGATCTTATTCTCAGCCTTAAAAAGCTGCCTGCCGGCAGCTCGGAAATCCTTTTATTTTATAAATTTCCCAGTCCATACCGACGAGAAAACTCCGTTCGGGAAAAGCTTGCCTGTCATGACAAGTATACCGGCGCACACCACCAGCAACGCTACCAATGTCGTGATTATTGCCAACAACATTAAACTCCGGCTTTCTTCTTTATTTTTATTTGTCAAATAGATTATGATCTGCATGACCGCATAAGCAACGGCTACAAGCATCAATACTATTATCCCCGCGTATGAAACCGCGTTGTCGGAAAATATTAAACCGAAAACCGCAAGCACTAAAGCCGCAAGCACCAATATGAGAATCGTTTTCTCAAATATTCTTTGATATTTTTGCATATGCTACCTCTATGTTCTCTCCTTCAGGAGTCATTAACCTCTTTATTATACATTATACTTGCCTTGCTGTCAATCGATTTGAACCATTCTGAAATTAAATCGCAAAAAACAATCCCCTTTTATCCCTTTATGCCTCAGTCAAGCTTTTTCGATCCCGTTTTCTCGGTTTTCTCCAATATATCAAGGACACAGGTAAAATAGTCGGGAAGTTCGCTTTCAAACTTCATGCGTTCTCCTTTCATGTCGGTAAGATACAATTCTTTTGAATGAAGCAACTGTCCGTTAAGTCTGAATCTCTGCGTCGCGTAACCGTATACGGGATCTCCTACCACCGGATGCCCGATATACTTGGCGTGCACTCGTATCTGATGCGTTCGGCCTGTCTTAAGCTCAAAACGCATTAATGTATTATTGCGGAATCTCTCAAGTACGTTAAACAGTGTTACGGCACTTTTTCCGTCTTTGTCCACCGCCATTTTCTTCCTGTCCTTGCGGCTCCTGCCTATGGGCATATCGATCATGCCCTCGTCCTCTTTTACTACTCCCTCAAGTAATGCATAGTATACCCTTCTGCACTCTTTCGACGCTATTTGTGCGGCAAGCGCTCTGTGAGCCGTGTCGTTTTTCGCGATCACCATCAGTCCGCTTGTGTCCTTATCAAGACGATGCACGATCCCCGGTCTGATTTCTCCGTTGATACCCGAGAGGTCCCTGAATCTGAACAATAAAGCGTTCACTAACGTTCCTGTCCTTACGCCCCCTGCCGGATGCACTACCATCCCCTGCTTCTTGTTTATTACCGCAAAATCATTGTTTTCATATACCGTTTCTATCGGGATGTCCTCCGGCAGGATATCTGTTTCCGCAAGCTGCGGGATCTCTATTTCAACACAGTCGCCCGATTTCATCAGATCGTTTTTTTTACAGACCTTTCCGTTACGGAGCACGCGTCCCTCGCCAATCAAAAAAGCCGCGCGGGAACGCGACAGCTCTTCAGCCTCTGCGGCTATATACGCATCGATCCTTTTGCCTTCGTCGGTCTTATCGGCAATCAATGTGATAAACTCATTCATGACTCTTTTCTTTGCCAGATGTTTCTGTATTCAAAACTTCATCGTTCGCTTTATCGGCTGCGGGATCTCCATCCGACCCTTTCGGCACGACAGCTTCTTCTGTCCTTCTTTTTTCTGCCTCCGGCACCGGCTTTTCTCCGGAAACGGATTCATCGTCTAGCGCATCTATCATTTCAAAATCGAGTTCTTCGAAAACCGGCAGCTGATCTTCTTCATATAAAACTGCTTCGGCTTTTTCTCCCTTCTCCTTTTTGCCGATTTCCGTTGCTGCTTCCGTTCGGTCGGTCTCAGCCGTATTATCCTCCGGGTTCTCCGATGAATTTTCTTTTCCCTGATCAGCCGTATCAGCCTTCAAGTTTTCCGGTAAATTTTCCTCTCCCGAATCAGCCGTATCAGCCTCCGGGTTTTCCGGTAAATTTTCCTCTCCCGGATCGGCGTCAGCTGAAATTTCCTCATCCGAACGCTCTATGCAGTTTTGTCTTCCCAAAAGATTATCACCTGTACTCTCACTCTCGGTCCCGGGATCTTCCGACAAGGCTTTCCTTTCCGAAAAATACTCCTTCTCCGCACTCTTCTGCCTGCCGAAAATGGCGTCAGTATCGAAAAACAGCATGGAAAGTATCACCATCGCTATTCCGACGCACATACAGCTGTCCGCAATATTGAACGTGGCAAACCACGGTACACATATAAAATCTCTTACGTAACCGTTAAAAAAACCGGTGGAATACATTGCTCTGTCTATAGCGTTTCCTATGGTACCGGAAAGCAACAATGTCATACCGAGGGTCCCCCACATGGATTGCTTACGTCTCAGAAAAAGTATATAAATAAAAACCGGCACGCCTATTATGGTAAAAAGGAAAAACAGGATGTTTTTATATTCCCAATTTGCCAGCATCCCGAAAGACGCGCCGTAATTCTTTACGAAAATAAAATACATAAAGTTTCCCAGAAATGGTACTACTTTATTTTCTCCTATATAGTGTTCACAAATATATTTTGTCACCTGATCCAAGATCAGCGTGGCTATAAACACAGCTCCTACTATTATATAAAAAGTCTTTTTATTCTTCTGATATATACTCATAAACGTGTTGTCGTTATTTATATTTTCTCTCACCGAAAAACGCTCTGCCTATCCTCACCATATTAGATCCGGCTCTTATAGCTTTTTCGAAGTCGTCGCTCATGCCCACCGATATATATTTCCACTCTGCGCCGGGAAAATCCTTTTTACATTCTCCGAATAATTCCGTCATAAAGGCATATCCGTCAAAAGTTATCGGTATCAGCGGCATTACGGTCATTACGCCCTTAACGGCAATATTCTTCATGCCGCATACCTGTTCCGCCAGTCTCATGAACTCCCCTCTCGACGCTCCGCCTTTACTTTCTTCGTCTCCGAGATTTATTTCGAGAAGCACATCCTGCACTTTCCCTATACTTGCGGCTCTTTTATCTATTTCACGCGCAAGCTCCGATCTGTCCACCGAATGTATAAGCTCGACTTTGTCAATTATATACTTGACTTTATTGGTCTGCAATCTGCCTATGAAATGCCAGGTCACCCCGGGAACTGACGGGAATTTCTCCAAAAACTCCTGCACTCTGTTTTCCCCGAAGATCAGCCCGGGCATTTTGCATTCATTCAGTTCTTCGGGTGTTCGGGTTTTGGTCGCGGCTATAACAGTTATATCCTCCGCCCGTCTTCCGCTTTCTTCGGCGGCTGCGGCTATTCTATCAAAAACATTACGAAATCCTTCTTTCATAAAGTGCCCCGCAATTCTTCCTCCAGTCCCCGATTATTTTAACATTTATTCCCTCTGTCGTCAATTATTTATAAAGCAATTTCAGAACTGTACAAAATTCCTCTCCTCAATTGCCGTCCTTTGTTTTCCCCTTCCTTCTCAAAAAACTCAATTTCGTTTCTGAAATCAATAACGCTGCAAATATCACCGTAAACCCCGCTATGCTCCTGAACGAAAGATCCTCTCCGTAAAACAACGCGGAAAATACTACAGCAAATACCGCCTCGAATGTTACTATTATCCCGGTCACCGAAGGATCCACCACGCGCTGTCCGTAACACTGCAGTGTATACCCGCCTCCCGTGCATATTACAGCAAGGTATAATACCTGCAGCCAGGTACCTGTTCCCGCGTCGGGTATTGTTCCCCCCGTAAACGCGGATATTATCCAACCGAAAATCGCAGCGAAAAAAAACTGCACTATCGACAGCAGCATCGGATCTCTTCCTTTTACAAATACCGACGCACACGCCATTTGTCCGGCGTACATCAATCCGCTCGATACCGTTATCAATGAACCTTCTCCGATACTCAGATCGTTTTCAAGCGAAACTAACCCTATCCCCGCCAGACATATGATACTGCCGCAAAATTTCCATATATCAGGACGCTTTCTCGTCAGCGCCCACGCAAAAAACGGCAGAAACAAACAATAACTCGCCGTTAAAAATGCGTTTGTTCCGGGAGACATGTAATTCAATCCCATAGCCTGCAAACCCATTCCACCGGCTAAACAGAATCCGAGTATCGCACCTCTCCATATATATTGCCTGTTAAGCCCCTTCAGCTTCTTTATAAAAACTATCCCCAACACCGCTGCAGCTATACTCAGTCTCAGTGCCATAAGCACAAATGGCTGAAACTCCTCCTGCGCGGTCTTTACAAACATGAACGACGTGCCCCATATTAAAGAAGCCGCTATCAGCTGTAATCTTCCAATAACTTCTTTCTTCTCCGCCATACCTATTCCCTTGGTGCGTCAAAAATCGGCGGATCAACTGACTGAGCCTCTCCCCGCCTCCTTAAAAAAGGAAAAACGATCTCCGGAGATCACCGTTTTTCCCGACACGTAATATTTTATCATCATTTGTCTTTATCGTCAATTGTTTGTTCGCTTTTATTTTCGCCCGCTTTCTTTCTCTTTAAAAACTTCAGCCCTGTTTCCGATACTATCAGCGACAGAAATATGACCGCAAATCCTATCGCTATCTGCAAAGAAAGATGCTCCTCACCAAACAGCATTGACACCAATACCGCAAATACCGCTTCCGTTGAAACTATCACCCCCGCCGCAGTGGGCGACACGGTTATTTGTCCGAAATTTTGTAATGTATATCCTATTGCGGTACAGAATACGGCAAGATATACCGTCTGCCACACAGCTTCTTCCGGGATCTCGGCAGGAAACGGACCCGCTGACACCGCAACGATCCAACTCAGTACCGCGGCAGTCATGAACTGTACCAAAGAAAGCAAAAACGGATCGTTTTTCTTCACAAATATCGCCGCAGACAACATCTGTCCTGCATACAGCAATCCGCTTGCAACCGTTATGAGATCTGCAGCGGCGACTGTAAAGCCTTCCCTCAGAGATACCAGTCCGATCCCGGTCATACATAATATTACTCCGGCAAACTGACTCCATTCGGGACGCCTACGCGTAAAAATCCAATACAAAAACGGCAGAAATACACAGTAACTTGCGCTGAGAAACGCGCTAGTCCCGGGCGAAATACTGTTTATACCTATCGACTGCAACCCCAGTCCTCCGAAAAGACAAATTCCCATTACCGCCCCGCGCCATATTACCCCCGGATTTATGCGCTTGAGCTGCCTTGCTCCGATCATCATCAATAATATACATGCAAAACTTAATCGGAAAGCCATTAAGTAAAATGGAGGGATATACTGCTGTACGGTCTTTGTAAAAAGATATGATGTTCCCCATATAAACGAAGAAATGATCAATTGCATCCTGCCAAGAACCTCTCTTTTCCTTACCATACTTACCTCCATTTAAAATTTATTAAGTTTTTATCAGTGATAATTAATTCCTCCACCGCTTTTGCTTTGCTTAAATCTTCTTTCGATGTTTCTCTCGTAATATTATAAAATATCCCGTTCATCCACGGTGATGCGTTTCTCGTCAACCCCGAAAAACGGCAGCTTCATGTGATAATACATGTGATAATATTAAGTTCTTTTCTGTTGCTTTCCGTAAATGCTTTTTAATATGTCCTGACAGTCTGTTCCTTCATGCCTTGCCGTCAGTTTCCCGTCGGCTCTTTTTCCCTCCGGAGCACTGTACCCTCAGATATAAAACTTCTTTCTGTTGCTTTCCGTAAATGCTTTTTAAATGTGTCCTGACAGTCTGTTCCTTCATGCCCTCCGGATATGTACCGATTTTCTTTTTTACGGCCCGCTTTGTCTTTGCGCACAAAAAAGGGCTGTCTTTCGACAGCCCCGCTTTTCTCTTACTTATTATTTCTTTCTGTTATAATAAGTCGTGTGCAAAAGTTCGTGCGCTTTGTGACCATTCGGTTCTCCTAACCAATTGGCATAAAGTGCCTTGACTTCAGGATTTTCGTGCGATTTCCTGAGCACCGCTTTGCTGTCCGTATTATACATAGCCTTGGCCCTTTCGGCCCTGATGTCAATATTATTCCTTACGTCTGCCGGCTGCAAAGGCTGTCCGCCGCCATTGACGCATCCGCCGGGACAACACATTATCTCGACAAAAGTATAATCGGCCGTTCCGTTCTTGATTTCCTTCATTATCACGTCGGCATTCTCTATCCCGTGTGCCACGGCCACCTTTATGTCTTTGCCCCCTATATTTACCGTCGCTCTCTTTACGCCCTGAGTTCCTCTGACATCGTCAAATTCGATCTTCTCGAGTTCCTTGCCTTCCACGACTTCTTTTACCGTACGCAAAGCCGCTTCCATAACTCCGCCGGTCGTACCGAATATGAGTCCGGCTGTTGAGCCTTCGCCCATAAAGGGATCATAATGACTGTCTTTCAGACACTTAAACAGTATCCCCGAACGCTTTATAAACCGCGCGAGTTCTCTCGTCGTCAATACGGCGTCTATATCCTGTATGCCGTCCCTGCCTAAATTAGGTCTGCGACGCTCGAGTTTTTTTGCAGTGCAAGGCATTATCGACACCACAAATATGTCTTTGGGATCTATATTATTTGCCTCGGCATAATAACTCTTCACAAGCGCTCCGTACATCGCCTGCGGTGATTTTGCCGTACTCAGATGCGGCAATAATTCCGGATAATACTGCTCTATATAGTTTATCCACCCGGGTGAACAGCTCGTCAGCATCGGCAATACGCCGTTATTCTTGATCCTGCTGAGCAATTCCGTCCCTTCTTCCATTATTGTTACGTCTGCGGCAAAATTAACGTCAAACACTTTGTCAAATCCAAGCATCTTCAAAGCAGTTACCATCTTGCCTTCTACGTTTGTTCCTATAGGATAACCGAATTCCTCGCCTATCGCAACCCTTACTGCCGGAGCAGTAGCCACTACCACATGCTTGTTCGGATCGGCTATAGCCGCTGCTACCTCGTCTATATCGTCCTTCTCTCTGAGCGCTCCGGTAGGACATACGTTAATACACTGTCCGCATGCAAGACATGGAACATCATTGAGCGAACGCTCATATGCGCTTCCTACGTCCGTCCTGAAGCCTCTGTGGTTGACTCCTATCACCGCTACATGCTGAAGATTCTTGCATACAGCTACGCATCTCCTGCATAATATACACTTACTGTTGTCCCTTATCAGATACGGCGTGACATCTTCTTCGTAAGTATTCTTCACTCCGTGATATGCGTTTTCATCACAGCCAAGTTCCTGCGCAAGTGCCTGAAGCTCACAATTCGTGCTCCTTACGCAACTGTTACAGCTGTTATTATGGTTGCTCAGCAGTAATTCCACTGTCGTCTTCCTGGACTTAATGACCTTCGGCGAATTCGTAAATATCTCTGTACCTTCCCTTTCTATGGGATATACGCAAGCTGCCACGAGGCTTCTGGCGCCTTTTACTTCGCATACGCAAACTCGGCAAGCGCCAATCTGATTCACGTTTTTAAGATAGCATAATGTCGGTATCCTTATGCCGTTTTCACGACATGCGTCCAATATCGTCGTCCCGCTTTCTACCGCATAATCCATTCCGTTTATCTTTATATTCAACTTCGACATATTCCACCTCTTACTTCTTGCTGATTGCGCCAAACTTACAATTGGTCATACAAACACCGCACTTTACGCATTTCGCCGGATCTATCACATGAGGCTTCCTTACCTCTCCGCTGATTGCGTCTACAGGACAATTACGCTTACATAACGTACATCCCTTGCACTTTTCGGGATCTATTTCGTATCTTATCAGCTTCTTGCAGACTCCTGCAGGACATCTCTTATCCACTATATGCGCTTCATACTCGTCTCTGAAGTACCTGAGAGTCGACAATACCGGGTTCGGTGCTGTCTGTCCGAGTCCGCAGAGTGCGTTGTCCTTGATGTAATAACACAGCTCTTCCATTTTGTCCAGGTCTTCAAGTGTTCCTTTGCCTTCCGTGATTTTGGTAAGCATCTCAAGCAAACGCTTACAGCCTACTCTGCATGGCGTGCACTTCCCGCAACTTTCCTCTACCGTGAACGATAAGAAAAACTTTGCTATGTCTACCATACAGTTATCTTCATCCATTACGATAAGTCCGCCCGATCCCATCATAGAACCGATAGCTATAAGATTATCATAATCTATCTTGGTGTCTATCAGCGAAGCCGGTATACATCCGCCGCTGGGCCCGCCTGTCTGTGCCGCCTTGAATTTCTTTCCATTTGGTATCCCGCCGCCGATATCATATATTACCTCACGCAGCGTCGTTCCCATCGGTATCTCCACAAGTCCGGTATTCGTTATCCTACCTCCAAGTGCAAACACCTTTGTACCCTTGGATTTCTCCGTCCCCATGGACGCAAACCATTCCGCGCCTTTATTTATTATTTGCGGTATATTCGCGTATGTTTCAACATTGTTCAGAATCGTCGGCTGCTCAAACAAACCCTTGACTGCCGGGAAAGGCGGACGCGGATGAGGTTCTCCTCTGTGTCCTTCTATGCTCGTCATCAAAGCTGTTTCCTCGCCGCATACGAAAGCTCCGCTGCCAAGCCTTATATCTATATCAAAATCAAATCCGCTTCCGAATAAGTCTTTACCCAATAATCCGTATTCCCTCGCCTGCTTTATCGCTATCCCGAGTCTTTTTACCGCTATCGGATATTCAGCCCTTATATACACGTACCCTTGATGCGCTCCTATTGCATATCCTGCTATCGTCATCGCCTCTATTACCACGTGCGGATCGCCTTCAAGCACCGACCTGTCCATAAATGCCCCGGGATCCCCTTCGTCGGCATTGCAGCATACATACTTTACGTCACTTACGGATTTGCGCGCAAATTCCCACTTCGTACCCGTAGGAAATCCGGCTCCGCCTCTCCCGCGCAGTCCGCTTGCCTTTATTATCCCTATTACTTCTTCAGGCGTCATCTTTTCGGTCAGGATCTTTCCTATTGCCTGATATGCGTCTCTGCCTATCGCGTCGTCTATGTTCTCGGGATCTATTACACCACAGTTGCGTAACGCCACCCTGACCTGCTTCTTCAGGAACTCTGTGTCATTAAGCGAAAGCACCGACTCCTTCGTGTCTTCCTCTACATGCAGCAGTCTCTTGACTATCCTGCCCTTTACAAGATGCTCGCTGACTATCTCCTGCACGTCTTCTACCTTTACGTTATGATAAAAAGCGCCCTCAGGATATACCACCATTATAGGTCCGTTTGCACAAAGTCCGAAACATCCGGTCATTATGACCTGTATTTCTTTATCAAGTCCGTTTGCAGCTATTTGCTTGCGAAGCTCTTCTACTACCGCTGCCGATTTATTCGAGGTACATCCCGTCCCTCCGCATACTAATACGTGTGATCTTATCATATCCTACTCCTACTTTATCATATAATCGGTTACGGGATTGCCATTTACCAAATGCTCGGCAACAATCCTCGGAACCATGGTCGGATTTACCTTTATATACGTGACTTTGGACTGATTCGGAGCAAATACTTCCACGATAGGTTCAAATTTGCACATCCCTATACAACCCGTCTGCGATACTACTACATTCTTCAATCCGCGCTTCGCAACTTCTTCAACCAATGCATTCAGCACCGGCCTCGCTCCGGCCGCTATTCCGCATGTAGCCATCCCCACAACTACTTTGATATCTCCTTCTCCGGCGTCTTTCCTGGATGCCGCTTCAGCTTTCATCCTTTCACGCAATGCGTTCAATTCCTGTAATGACTTCATACTATTTCCCGTCCTCCGTTTATCTCATTTATACCGTTTTTTATATCTTCTTTCAATATCTTCATTACTTCCGGTGCAGATAACGATATATCATCACCAAGTATCTCTCTTACTTCCTTCGTATCAAATATATACTCCTTCCCGTCTACCGCGTACTTCAGAATATACCTGATATTGTCATCCGAACTTATAAGCAACATCATCGTCTCTGCAAGATCCCCCATCGGCATCCTGTCGATACTGTCTATCACATATTCAGCCGTGACCTCAGTGCCTTCTTTCAGCTTGCTCCTTATCCGGAATTCTCCGCCGGTAAGCTCTGCGCTCTCCCTGAAAAACGGCAAACCCAATCCGACCTTACGCGTAGTCCTCGTCGTCGTGAACGGATCCGTTACTCTCGACAAAAACTCTTCGCTCATTCCCTTTCCGTTGTCCCTTATCTCTACCTTGAGCCTGTTGAGCGAAAAGTCGTATCTCACTTCTATACAGATCTCCGTGGCCTCCGCCCTGACGGAATTATTTGCTACATCCAATATGTTGAGAGATATTTCTTTCATCTATCCTATTTGTTCCGATATTTCGCTACGATCCCGGGAATATCGTCCTTGGTAAGCTTTCCGTATACATCGTCATTTACCGTCATTACGGGTGCAAGTCCGCAGCAACCTATACAACGTGTTGAATTTATGGAAAATCTGCCGTCAGGCGAACAGCCGCCTTCATCTACGCCCAATTCTTCCTTGAGCTTCTCCACTATTTCTCCGGACCCCTTTACGTAACATGCGGTACCAAGACAAACACTGAAATTATATGCCCCTCTCGGATTCATGGAAAACTGTGCGTAAAACGTCGCTACTCCGTATACTTCCTCTTCCGATACTCCAAATCCCTCGGCTATCCTTTTCTGGACTTCTTCGGGCAAATATCCGTATAGCACCTGAGCTTGCTGCAACGCCGGCATCAATCCGCCCTGGATATCTTTATACGTTGCTATTATTTCCTCAAGCTTTGCTTTCTGCTCTGCCGTCTCATTAAACGTTACCTGACAGATCTTACTCATCTCTTCCTCCTGATTATCTATCTTTTCTGCCGAATTATCGCTTCGTGCTTTTTTGCTTGTCCTCGGCTAATATCGTCATACATTAAACAATGAACACGCCTTCTCGCGCATTCACCTCTAAATTACATCTGTTCTACTATATTCTACACTATTTATCAATAAATTGCAAGTGTTTTGTCAAAACTGCTTTCTGTCATTCCCGCTTGTTATTTAATTCGTTAATAAGACAAAGCGCGCTTCTCTCCCTGAGCTCTATATAAAACTCATTCCTGCATAATGATTCCAAATCATGTGCGTCGCTGCTTTTTATCACCCGGTATTTCTGTCTGAGTCTTGCTTCGGTCTCAGCGTCGCATCCGGACGACACCTCTACTGTCGTCACTCCCAATTCATCGGGTATCTCACCCAATATCGCCATCAGACCGTTGCTTTCCTTGTCTACGTGCGCAGGTATCGCAGCGCCTCCCGCTTCCCTCACAAGCCTGAATACCTCAAAAACGTCAAACCCGCATGCAACACTCAGAAGATAATCTATCACTTGAAGCGTATTATCCTCTTTATCCGTTACCCTTTGCTCATTATAAAATTCGGTGTTCACGGTATATTTGGGCATACTCTCCCTTATTTTCCGACACACCGAAAATGCTCCCTCGGTATCGGGAAATAAACATAATATATGCGCGTCCTCGCTTGTCGTTACCTCCATGGCGGGAATCACCAGTATCCCCATCTCTTTGCCGAGCTCCATCGCCGCCGGTACGTTCTCTACAGCATTATGATCGGACAGCGCCAATATCTCCGTTTCCAGAAGTCCGGATAAATTTACTATGTTCGGTACGGAATTCTCTTTGTCGGCGCACCCGCTCAACACGGAGTGAACGTGCAGATCTGCCTTGAACTTCATTCAAGCAGCTTCTTTACCGCTTCATATACCGGCAGATCCGTACCGAAAAGATTTATCCCTTCTTCACCTGCCTTCTTGAGAAGCTTATCGTCCGGAGTAACGCCTTCGCATAATATTACACAGGTAAAACTCAGAAGCTTGGCTACGGCACATACGTTTACGTTGCTCATTATCGTAAACCATGCGCTCCCTTCGTCTGCTCTCCCCATTACCCAGCTCAGCAGATCTCCGCAATAATACCCGCGTATTTCTTCGTCGGTCCCCTGATTGAACACAGTCAACTGCAATTTGTTTTTAATTTCTTCAGTCCGCATTTTTGTGTAACCTCAAACAATCGGTAATTTTTGCTTTCCCATTGGCTACGTCCTCTGCAAACGCTCTGCATGAAGGCGCGCCACATATGCCGCAGTCAAACCCGGGAAGCTCTGTCAGCAGCGCTTCCACCTTGCCTAACTTCTCAAATGCCTTCCGGAAATCGTCGTCAAGCCTGAAGACGTCTACCGGCTCCCACTCCTTCTCTATCACATACGGCTCTTTCCCTTCGGGTTTGTCCTCCGTATTTATCTTCCCGAGCATCGATTTCTTCCGCAGAGTATGAATCTTGCTCTTTGCCACAAACGGATTCTCTATCGTGAAAACTCCGCCGACACATCCGCCCGGACATGCGTTCAGCTCAACAAAATCAAGATGCTTGAGCTTTCCGTTTTCAAGCTCCGTAAGCACGCTTATCACATTCTCTATTCCGTCTGCGGCAAGCTGATTGTTTACGTTGAGATTGGATACCTCTCCTCCGCTCGTCGCCCATGCTACTCCCAGATTGCTCGCAGTCAAAGGCTCTGTTATTTCCACCTCGCTCTGCTGAATGTGCATAAGCTTCAAACACACTTCGCTCATGGATATTACTCCGTCTATTTCGCATTCCTCCGTGTATAATCCGGTTTTCGTGCTCGCCATCTTCGCCGGACACGGCGATATGAAAAATACTCCGATCTGTTCGCTTTTCAGACCTGTCTTCCTCAACGCCCTTTCCCTCGCCATTTTCGCTGATATCTCAAGAGGCGGCAAAATGTCTAATAAGTTTCCTGCAAGATCATGGAATCTCATCAGTATCAGCTGTACGCATACGGGACATGCCGTACTTATCAACGGCCGGGGACAGTCTTTTTCCGCCAGCTTCCGCCTTGTCAGCTCGGAAACTATATCGGCGCCTCTTGCCACTTCGAACACATCGTCAAATCCGATATTCTTAAGAGCATTCGTTATTATCTCCGGTTTCTGTACATTCGGGAATTGCCCTAAAAAACTCGGCGCCGCCAACGCTACCTTGTATTCGAAATTCGAAAGCGAATCCAGGGTGTCATACGTCGCGTATTTTGCTTTGTTTGGACAGATCCTTATACATTCTCCGCAGCTTACACATCTTGTGTAATCTATTTCTGCTTTGTCGTTCCTTACTCTTATTGCCTGCGTCGGGCATCTCTTCATACAATTTATGCAGCCTTTACACTTGTCTTTATCTATACTGACGGCACAAAATGTTTTATCTATTTTCATATCTCGCTCCGAATCCCCGATTCCCTATATGAAAAAGGTCATCGTGACTTTTGTCCCCTCTCCTACTTTGGTATCTATCTCCATTTTGTCAGAATAACGTTTCATGTTCGGCAGGCCCATCCCCGCTCCGAATCCGAGATCACGAATCTCATCCGTGGCGGTGGAATAGCCCTCCTTCATCGCAAGCGCTACATCCGCTATTCCTTTGCCGGTGTCTTCCAAGGTTATGATTATACGATCCTCAAGCACTTCCGCCGTTGCCACTCCGCCGTTGGCATGTATGACCATATTTATCTCCCCTTCGTACATAGCTATCGCTACTCGCCGGGTTATCTCGCTCGGCAGTCCGAGTTGCTTAAGCCTCAGCTTCGTGGATTGACTCGCAAAACCGGCAGACTCAAAGTTCTGCCCGTCCACGTCTATACTCCATTTTATCGCTCCGCCGTCCATTATGCCGCTTCCTTCGGCCTCAGCCCCCTGATATACAGCATCCCGCATGCTTCATACATCCTGAATTTGCTGGTCATTATCACAAGCTCGTGCTCGGCTGCCATTTCAACTATCTTGTCGTCAGGCTTTTTCCCTCTTACAAATACTATACACTTCATGTCCATCATGAGCGCCGTCCGTACCACCTGCGGGTTCACCAACCCGGTTATCAGGATGCTCTGATCCTTAACGAAAGCCAGCACATCGCTCATCATGTCACATCCGCAAGCGGAAAGCACTTCTATGTCCAGTTCGTCCTCCCCCGTCAGAACTTCCGCCTGAAGAATCTCTTTAACTTCCTTTAGTTTCATACATCGTTTCTCCGACTTTGATTTTTATAAGCTTTCCCCGTCCAAGAAGTCTTATATTCCGATTATACCATACCTTCTTCCTTCTTACAAGCATTTTTATAAATTTTACCTACACGAATTTTATATTATCATCCACAAGTCTGTCAAAAGGTATTTCAAAAACATTCCGCGCTCCCTTCTCCCCCTCTTTTTGCATCCTTATTAACGCCGGAAGATACGCCGCCATTATGTTTGCGGTCAGATCGGGATTGCTTTGAGTCTCCACTCTGAACTCCAATATACTGCCCGTTTCCTCGCATACTCTTATAACTCTGCCTTTGTGCTCTTTATTCTTCTTCAGCCGTTCTATTTTTTTGCCCGTACAGAATACTACCTTGGTTTCGTATAAATCAAAATAATCCGGCATATCCGTTATCGTTTTCCTTATCCTCTCTTTGTCCGCGTCATCTGCCGCCGAAACCAACACATACCTTCTGTGCAGATTTTCGGGAAGCGTTTCGGTGATCAGACCGCGTCCGGCTCTTGTCTCGAACCTCTTTATCGGGATCGTATATTGCAAGGCGTCCTTAACTCCTTCTATTTCTTTTACCGCCTGAGTATGTCCCTGACTGACCCCTTTCCCCCAGAAACTTATTCCTTTGCCGAAAGGCAGTACGCTTTCAAACAATCCGCGCGCCAAAGACATCAACCCCGGATCCCATCCGCATGCATAAAACGCAAGCTTCCCGCTTTCCTCCGCTTTTACGTTCAATAAACGCGCATAATCTCTCATTCTTTTATGATCGTCGTATGCGTCTATGAGATTGAATTTGCCGCATAACGATAACGCTACGGGCACAAGGTCGCTTGCGCTCCCGACTGTCAATGCTAATGCATCCAGTTTGCCTTCATACATGGATATATTACTGAAACTGTCTGTTTCCGCACGAAAGGTATTTCCAATCTCCCGCGGGTCCCTGCGTGTAAAGATCACCGACGCACGCATATTGCGTGAAATACTTAGTCTTTTCACCAATGCTTTACCGAGATTACCGTAACCGACTACCCCGATATTGTATTTCTCCATACTCCCTCCTTGAGCCTTACAGCCTGTCTTTTAAACCAATAGATATGCTTCGGATTAATAAAATAGAACTTTTTTTATTGCATCAAAAAACCGCTCTCCTCCGAAAGCGGTTTTTTTCATCGCATAAATACGGTGTTTTTCTCTTAAGAAAGCCTTTCGAAAGTGCAAAAAGCCTTCACTTTAATTTGACCTATGCTTTTTTTGAACCCGAATTTCTGTTTGCTGTACATTTTTTCGTTTTACACTCTTTATCGATTGATATTTTTCACTATAGTAAGTATGTTTTTACCGTTTTTATACTCGTAGCTCACGTCGTCCATGGTCTTTTTCACGACATATATACCCAATCCGCCTATGCTCCGTGATTCGGCAGGCAAAGTGATATCCGGATCGCTTTTTTGCAAAGGATTAAAAGGAATCCCGGAATCGGTAAATACCAAAACTATCCTGTTTGACTCGGCGTCTACCGATACGGTAACCTCTCCGTCATCATTTCTGCCGTATGCATAACTGACTATATTCGTGAAAACTTCGTCTACGGCTATTGATATCCGCGCTGCTTCTTTAGGCGAGGCTTCTGCTTCTTCAAGCGCCTCGGTAATGAATTGTTCTACAGCAGTATAATTCCCCCTGCTTGCCTTAACCGTCAATTCCTTTTTCATTTTTTACTCCGTTTTTTCTTTGTCCGCGCCGTAATAACGCACTGAAAGCATGGTTATGTCGTCAAACTGATCCGCGCCCTTTACAAAAATGTCGATATCGTTTTTTACCATCGGCAGCAGCTCATACAACGCCTTGTCTTTTCCCCTGTCCAAAACATCTTTCAGACGCTTTTCCCCGAAAAGCTGTCCTTCTGGATCGGTGGCTTCGGTCACACCGTCGGTATAAAGAAACAGCATATCTCCTTCGCTCAGTTCCATTTCATACTCTTTATAAGTGAATCCTTCCATCCCGGCAAGCACAAACCCCGCCTTGCTTCTGAGATATTCGAACTCTCCCCCTTTCCTGCATATCAACGGAGGATTATGTCCGGCATTCACGAATTTTACTTTTCCGGTTTGTATCTCCATAAGTCCCATCCAGCCCGTCACAAACATCCCCGCTTCGTTGTTTTCGCAAAGCTGTGAATTTACCGCGTTGAACACTTCCGCCGGTGAAAGCCCCGCCTGAGCGTGGTTCTTGATGAGCGTTTTCGCTATGACCATAAACAACGCCGCAGGTACTCCCTTCCCCGAAACATCGGCTATCACAAATCCAAGATGTGTTTTGTCCACAAGGAAAAAGTCATAAAAATCCCCCCCGACCTCTTTCGCCGGCTGCATGCTCGCAAATATATCAAATTCTTTGTTTTCAGGAAAAGGCGGGAATATACAAGGCAACATACTGGCCTGTATATGGGTCGCAACGTTAAGCTCGGTGGCTATCCTCTCTTTATCTGCAGTCACCTTATTGAGATTCTCTATATAATTTTTCAAGCTCTTGGTCATCCTTTCAAATGTCACGGATAAACTCTCCACTTCGTCTGCTGTATGTATATCCGACTTATAATCCAGGTTGCCTTGTCCGATAGTCCTGACATTTCCTTCAAGCTTCACTATAGGCGCTGTTATACGTTTGCATAATCCGTTTACGATAAATATAACGGCAACTATGATCAATACAAATACCCCTATCAGCACCGCATTGAGTATAAGTATACCGCTGTCCATACGGGTCACGCTTTCAGTCATTATGGAAAGTATTGCCTGCGACGATGCAGCCGCTTTTTCGGCTATCTCATCCGCCGACATCAAAGCCACTATTACCCATCCGACGTTTTCCACGTTATCAAAAGTCACATAATATTCTTTACCACCTGCAGTCGTGGTATAGTAACCACTTTCAGGCAAAGTTTCAGAGACAATTCCTGCAGATATTTCTCCGTAATTATTTCCAAGTATGGTTTGAGCGTCTTCGTCACCCGTCTGTGACGCTATAATACTAAGTTCGCCGCTCGATTCATCTACCGAACACAATAACGCATACCCTCCTGACCCTATTACGGTATCAAGAATACTGTCACTTATTCCGGTTGTGTACATGTCTACACTGAATACGCCTTTAGCTACCCTCGAAGCCCCTTCTCCTTCATAATATGCCTTGCATATCGTTACTACCTTACCCCTGCCGAACATGTCATTGTCCGGCGAAGTGGATATATATATCTCTCCGCTTTGCAGCGGAATGTTATACCAGTCACGCAAAAAAATACTGTTTTCCATATCCATGCCGGGTTCGTCCATAGATGAAAGTCCGGCGTATTTTATCGCCAGTGCCTTATCATACCCTACATTATAATAGTCTCCCCCATCCGCTTCGCCTATTGCGGTGCTCGTCAGATATACGGTCGATATCATATCATCGTACGTCGTCATTATCGAAAGAAAAAGTCCTTCCAGATTCTTGACAAGTCTCAGCTCACTGTCCACGGCTTCCATATTTGCCTCGTAAACGCTCTGTTTGTTCCACAACCAATGCATTGTCAGATACGGCTCCTCTTGAAACTCTTCCCATCTTCCTTCCGCTTCAAGCGCCTCCTGATATTCAAACACCGTCATAACATCCTCTGTCTGAGAGAAAAGCTCCTTGTTATTATACATATAAGTTATGTAATCCGCCGTCGAAGATACAACATGTATTATCTCCTGAAACTGTGAATCGATATTATCCGTCTTTACTCCTATCAACTCTGCCGAAGAACTGATTATCTGTTCCCTCAGCAGTTCTTCACTGCTTTCTCCCGCCTTGTTTCCGGCTTCGTCACTTGCGGCAGAAGATATTCCTCTGATTATTATAACTCCGGCTTCCAACAACACTGCAGAGATCAGAAGCACCGCAATTATTATAAATAAAAAAGATTTCAATAATTTCGCTTTTATACTGTTTCTTCCCATATCTACCTCCGCCGACTTCCTTTTTATACCTCAGTATTTTGCCTTTACTTATCAAGCTGCATACATATCCGACTCTTTTCAACTGTATGTAAGATTTACATTGATCTATATCGGCTTTATATCAAACTCAATATTTTTGCTTTTAAAATGCATCTCGCATGCCGCTTTCATTTTTTCCCATGTCCAGACTATCACCTCAGATTCATAGTAAACGATGAAGCCGTTGAGCTTTCTGACAACAAGACCGAATCCGCAAACATTTTCTCCCCCTGTCTGTTCCTTAAGCACATGAAAAGAACGGCTGTTAAAAAGATTTACCGGAACAAAGCCTCTCCCGACATCATAACCTCTTACATTGTAAACTTCTCCGGTGGTATGACTGAAACCGAATTTGTTTCCGCAATAGACCAGCGCGTAAATAAGACAGGCCGCTATCCCTTTGTTCTTCGCCGAAGGAGTTACAATTATTTCCCTTCCGTATAGCAAAGAGTTTTCCGCAAGCATCTTCTCGTACTCACGGCAAAAATCGGGAAACCCTTCTCTTTCACGGTACTTCTCCGAAAAATCATCAAAATGATCGTCGCTCAGCGCGCTCCACACCAATCCCACCGGACGATCGCCTTCAAACGCTCCGAGCATAAATCCGTTAGTCTTATCTTCAGTGATCTCCTTTACCTCCCTTGAACCGTATATCGAGAACATACCTCCGATCTTACCGAAGGATTCCGAGCTTTCCGCATCGAGACGTTCTCTGTAATTGCCGATATCTATCAGAGTTTCATTGTATAAAGGTATTAAAGCTTCTATATCCTCTTCTCTTATCTGTCTTACTCTGACGACTCCTTCCTTCATTGCAAATTCAATACACTCATTCCAGCTGAAATTCATACTACAACCGTTAAATTGTTCACTCCGAAAGTGCGTCTGTAATCTACGACGCGAGTGGCGTCCAGTATCATTTTGATGCCAAGGCTGTCTTCAAGAGCCAGCATATCGTCAATACCGCCCCCTTCCGCCGACCGCGACATCTTTTCATAATAACTTATCGGATTGAACTGAGCTCCTCCGTTTCTTATTCTGATGATGAGATCATCGTTTATTATCACGATCCTGACTTCTATCGTCAGGCCGCTTTTTCCTTTGAGTGCATGCTCTCTTACCGATGACAACATTTCCTCCAGCGAAAGCGACAGCAACATGCTCTTTTTCGGCGAAAGCTCATTCTCCCCGGCAAACCGCCCTACCTCTTCGACACACCCTATCACTGACTCGACATTATTCTGAACGGTATATGAAAAAGACTTCCCGGCTTTTTCGGTTTCCTCGTCGAAAAGAGTCAGTTTGTTTACATAGGCTTTTTTACGGGATACCGCAAGATGCATAATACCCGTTACCGCAAGCGTTGCTGCTTCGGTCAACCAGTAAGCGTTCCAGACGGCTTTCCCGTCCTCTGAAGAGACCAAAGCAAAGAAAAATAATATCAAAAAACCGAAATGTCTTAAAAAAGTTATAATATTTGCCAGCCATACTCTTTTATTGGCCAGATGCATCGAAATGAGCAGATTGCCCAGCATACTTCCGGGCAGACTGACCGAAAAAAGTCTTACTGCCGTTACCGTGATATCATAGGCTTCTCCTTCGGAAACTCCGAAAGCCAGAACCGCGGCAGTCGGAAACAAAATAAGAAACAAAGCCAGTACCGAAGTAAGGCTACCTCCCCACTTCAGAGCTTCGGAAAGTATCCTCCTTATTCCGGAGGTATCTCTGTCGGCCGAAAATACTCCTATAAAGGGTATAACGGCGCCGCTGAACGCAGATATGATTATCAGCGCAACTGAGTTGACAGAATTGACAACGCCTATAGCGGTCACCGCATAAGTCCCGAATGTGCTCATCAAAAGGTTGTTGAGCACGACCGATCTGACGGCTATACAGGCATTTTCCACAGCGCCGGGACTGCCGGTCCGAATGATCTTCCCCGATAACCGGATAAATTCCTTCAGCGTCACTTTCTCCGGCTTCAGGATCTTACCTTTTACGGCTATTATCAGAAATCCGCCGATCCCGCTCAACGCCGTACCGCACAGCGTCGCTATTCCGACTCCGGTTATACCCGCTCCGCTTTCTATCAACAGCACGTCAGCAACGACAGTAACCGCCCCCTGAAGAAAAAATACGGCTACTGCCGCCTTCATTTTCCCGTCCAGACGAAGAAAATTGAATGCGGGATACATCGCCATAGTAAACACTCCGGTCACTACGGTCATCACGGCATAATCATACACTTCACCGTATATCTCCCCGCTCACTCCGGACAGCTTCAGTATACCGGGCAGAAACAGCAACATTAGCCCGCTGACGATCACACCTGTCATCACCGTCAGGATATATGTTACCGTATACGCCTTCCCGCATTGCGAAAATTTATCTTCACCTATAAGAAAAGAGCATACGGCAAGTCCGCCTATGCTCAGTAAATATCCCCCTATAGTAAATATACAATATAACGGGTTTATCAGAGTCACGAAAGATAACGCTTCGCTCCCCAGCATATTCCCCACAACAACAGAATTACCCAATTGTCCGAGCGTACTGCAAAGCAACGCAAAGGAGGATAATCCGGCATATTTTAAAAATATCCCTCGAATAAAACTGTTGTCATGTTTCATATCACTTTTCAATAGTCAGTATATCGGAAAATCCGGTGATATCAAAAACTTCCATGATCGTGTCGTTAACGTGCTTCACCACCATCTTTCCTTGCTTATTCATTGTCTTCTGAGCACCGAGCAAAACCCTCAGCCCGGCACTCGAAAGATATTCAAGACCGGAAAAATCGAGCACAAGCTCTGTGACTCCGGAAATGGATTTTACTACTTCGGCTTCAAATTGCGGTGAAGTCATGGTATCGAGTCTGCCTTCAAGTTTGATTTCAAGAACGGTTCCTTCCTGCTTTTTCGTGATTTTCATTATCGAACTCTCCTTATAAATAAAAGCCGTACGATTTTGCTTATCCGCAATCTTCAACCGCACGGCAGTATATCATATTTATGATTTTTTTTCAACCGTTTCAGTTCATAATCGAGTTAAGATATTCCGTGATTTCGTTAAATATTTCTTTGTTTGATTCTTTATCTCCGCACGCGGTTATATAAGCCTTTATCAAAGGCTCGGTCCCGGATGGTCTCAGTATCAGCTCCGCTTCTTTCTCCAGATCAAACCTCATTACGTCTGATTTCTGAAGCCCGGTCTCATCATGAAGGTAATCGACCATTTTCTCAACTTTGAGTCCGCCTATTGTTTCCGGACGTCCTTCTCTGACTCCGTTGAGCACCTTTGCCTTAGCTATGCTCCCTTCGCTCCCTTCAAACCTGTATGATAATGTCTGATGCTCTACGTACCCGTATTCTTTATAAATCTCTTCAAGCCTGTCTGCCAGCGTCTTGCCATGCTTCAAAAGCTCTGCCGCCATCTCGCATACCGCCACCGCCGCTACCACGGCATCCTTATCTCTTACATAAGTACCTGTTAAGTATCCGTAACTCTCTTCAAACCCCAACGCAAACCTTTCTTCTTCTCCTTTCTTTTCAAGAAGCCCTATCTGTTCGCCTATATATTTGAATCCCGTATATACGTTTATCATATCGGCGCCGAACTTTTTACATATCTTGCCGATCAGTTTAGTGGTCACTATGGTCTTTATGACTACGGGCCTGACGTTCTTCTTCCACCCGGACAAAATAAAATCACAGAGAAGTATTCCCGTTTCGTTTCCCGTAAGACGCACATTCCCTTCCTTCGTCTTTACAACTACGCCTATCCTGTCCGCATCCGGATCGGTGGCGATCAGAAGATCAGATCCGTTTTTTTCCGCATATGCCATTCCCAATGAAAGCGCTTCCGGCTTCTCGGGATTCGGATAGGGACATGTCGGAAAATTCCCGTCCGGCACACACTGCTCGGCTACTTCCTTGACTTCGACTCCTATGTGCCTGAGAGCCTCGGGCACTAACATTATCCCCGTTCCGTTGAGAGCGGAATATGTGACCTTAAGCCCTTTTGCATTCTCGGCTGTCCCGCTCGCATAAACGTTCTTCAGATAATCCTCTTTTATCTTTTCATCGGTGTAAACTATCTTCCCCTGAGCTACCGCTTCTTCAAAATCCAGCGGCTCCACTTCAAAACAATCAACCGCATTTATCTTTTCCGTAATCTTGTTCGCTACGTTGTCCGTGACCTGACATCCGTCCGCGCCGTACACCTTGTAACCGTTATACTGCTTGGGATTATGACTCGCGGTTATCATGACTCCGGCGTCACAATGATAATACCTTGTCATAAAAGACAAAAACGGAGTGGGCATAAGAGCAGGCGTCATATATACCTTGAGTCCGTGCGCGGCAAATACACATGCGCTTTCCTTCGCAAAAAGATCGGATTTTATACGGCTGTCATAGGCTATCGCCACACTCTTTCCGTTATTTTCCGCTTCATACCTCGCAACGCCTTCACTTACCTTTCTGATTGTATAAATATTCAGATTATTAGTCCCGGCGCCCAGTTCTCCTCTTAATCCGCCTGTCCCGAATTCAAGATCTTTATAAAAACAATCGGATATCTCCTTTTCGCTCATTCCCTTTAATTCCCCGAGCAGCGCTTCGTCACTTACTTTCTTGCACCAGATATCATAAATGGCTTTATAATTTCTCATTGTAACCTCCGTATTCCCCGCATTTTTTCGGTTTATTTGTCATCATCGAAAGTCTTCCCGTGCCTGTTTCTAACATTATACATTATCGCTTTGTTTTTGTCAATTTGCTTCAGGCATTCCTCTTCGTTTTATCCCGTTTTTATACCACTTTTCACCCTCTTCTCCACGTCTTCCTTTCAACTCTCTTATTCTTCTTCGATCTGAACAGACAGATCGCCGCCACAACTCCCGTCATCACTGTGCCCGTCACTATCACGAACCACGGACTTTCATAAAATCTGTAATATACCTCCACTTCGATTATCAGAGGTTCAGACGGATTATAATATTTCGTTTCCGCATATCTCACGTACAGCTGATATTTCCCCGCTTCAAGTCTGCGAAAATATTCTGTCTGCTCATAATTTACACCGTCAAGCGAAAATTCAAGATAAGGATCATAGGTCTGTATTATTATGGTATTGTTTTCGGTTCCGACAGTAACGCTGTCCGCTTCCGGCGGCATACGGTTCCCTTTTAAAAGCGTCACTTTTCCGCTCAGGTATTCAAATTCGTATATCAGAGAATCCGCGTAACCCGTCACCGACAGCTCGTACTCGCCCGGATACACACCTTTATGACTTATATTAACTGAATTGTAATTTCTGACGGCAGCATACTCTTTTTTCGATATTCCGCTTACGGTATAAGTGAATGCCGGCGGCGTTTCGTCAAAATAATACTCTGCGTCACCCGCGGTTATTTTAACTCCGATACTTCTTATTTCCAGTATCAGCTCGTCTGCTGTATCCGAATAAGGCGCTCCGGTATAGCTGTCGGATATATCCATTATGAGGATGGCCCTGTAAATGCCGGGAAGTACGGGAACATGATCCGTATAAGACGAACCGGACATGTACCTTATTTCATACCCTATCCCGGGACATTCGTTTATTACCTTAAGCTCAAAAGGCAGACCGTCGTACTCCTTGGAGGTGATCGCAAATTCGAATCTCGGCTTATACAGTTCCGGAAGAGGGACCTTTTCCACAGTCAGGGTCCCTTCATACATGTAACGAACGTTTTTGCTTTCCACAGTGCACGTATATTCGTATACTCCGGCTTCAACAGGCGTCACTATCTTACCGTCCGACATAAAAAGCGCGTCTTCCATAGGCAACGATATCGCTTTCCCCGTATATTTACGCGTAAAATCTTCATTGACCTTTATCGTCGCCTTTTCAATCGTAAAATAAAACGAAAAACTGCGCTGTCCGGTAGTGAGCGTGACAAGATACGTTCCTGCGTCAACGGGTATGACCTCCTTACCGTCAAGTGTATAGCTTACCTCCAGCTCCCCGGAAGAAAATATGTCGGGAAATCTGGGAGTCCCGTCATATACGGCGGATAAAGACATTATGTATACACCCGTCGCGTTGCCTTCGGGGATATCGCCGTATTCTGGAGAACAATAAAGATTTTCCTCTATGATAAAACTGTCGTCTTTCAAAGTGAAAGGATACGCTGTCTCCGACTCTGCAAATACACATATCAGATTGTTTTCGATACGACCGTCTGCTCCGTCGCCTGCCCTCAGCACCGAAGCTGTCTCAAATGCGCTGAGTTTTCCTTCAAAAATATTATCCGTTACGGAAAAAGTGCAGTTTTCTCCGTTAAACTGCCCCGCCAGCGGTGACACGCCTTCCTCTTCTTCCTCTATATCGAAGTTAAAGTACGTATCGCTTACAGATACAGTTCCTTCGTCAGACGATATCTTTCCGAAAAGAGGTTTCTGCATAAAAAAATCGGAATTCTTTATTATAATTTCGCTGTCTTTTCTGAGATATACCTCGTCGCATAACGAACAATATGACGTTACATCTTCTAAATACAATGACCCGCTTATGACACTGTTCCCCAAAATATATTTCCCGCCTTTAACGACAGTATCGGTTATTTCGCCGCGCGTCAGTGCACCGCACAACGCGGGATAACTTCCTTCGTTTTCCGCAAAACAGCTTTTTACCGTAACCTCTACGGCACTGCCGCAGATACCGCCTGAAATCCTGCCCGATACGCTACCGTATACTGCACACTTCTCAACCAATACACTGTTAGCTGAAGCCGCAAATCCGCCGGAATAACCTTCTGCAGACAATTTTGCATAAGATTCACATCCGTATGCCTGAAAACTTCCCGTATTGACTACAAACCCGCCGACATTTCCGCCTTCGGCTTCCCCCTTCACGACGCATCCGTAAAATACTGCTTCTTCCGACTCCACGGCAAATGCGGCGCTTTGTTCATATCCTTTGCAATCCATACCGACTTCCACCGAGGAAGCGGTAACGGAATTCGTTCGAATTACTCCGGGCGCTGTCAGCGGTGAATCAAGCGTAAAATCATGCATTATAACCTCTTCCGCCTTGTTGATAAAACTTCCTCCTTCTCCGTAAAGCCTTACGACGAACGCATTTCCGAGATTGATCTCCGCGTATCCGCATTCCACCGCTATCCCGGCACATTCAGCCGCTCTTATCTCCGCTTTTACCGTGAGATTTTCACACTTTAATCTTTCGGCTCTGTAGACTGCGCCGCCGAAAATGTCCGCTTGCACAGACAGCGTCACACTGCAGTCGTATACTTCAGCCTCGCCGCATTCTCCCACCAATCCGCCTTGTTTGCCCGAAGCCGTCATCGTACCGGCTACGTTCACGTTTTCAAGAACGATTTTCCCATCCGCTTTTAACACTGGCGAACCGGTCAGGCTTCCCGAAAGGTATATGTCTTTAAACCTCCCCTTTTCGGCGTTTACAATATATTTAACTATATATGATATCTCTCCTTTAAGAGTGAGCCCCGTTACACTGCATCCGTCTCCATAGTCGATCAAGCCTCCTTTCATGTATAACGTATGCCCGTTCCCGTCAAACATCCCGCTAAAAGGATAAGTTTCACTTCCTAACGCATCTATAGTTTTGCCTGACAAATCTATATCGTCCATGAGTTTATAATTCAGTTTTCTCGGATCAAAAAGCTTTGGCTTGTATTCTTCTGCGTCGAAAAGAAATATATCGTATCCGGAAGAATAACTTATAAAAAGATATTCCAGTTCTTCTCCGGTATAGATCAGCGCACTTCCGTCAATAACGGGTATGTATGAAAAATCTTTTTCTTCAGCGCTTATGCCCGTCCGTATGCTGCCGATACATACGAACATTCCGACCGTCAATATCAAAATGATCACAAACGCCATGATTTTCATCTTCTGACTCTCTGATTGCTTTTCCATATTTTACCATATTTGTTTCATTTTGTCTATTATTGTCGAATATTTTACCCACCCCTGTCACTGTATCATTCTGAAAAACAGACTGTTATTCCTTTTTTAAATTCATATGTTCGATAAAAAACAATTCTGATCAATCCGGTAAAATCTTCAAAACCGATAAAGTTTGAAATACCCTTTATCTCCGTTCCGTAATGACTCATGTCCGGAAAAGCATGATCGTTGAAAAAGCGGCATCTCTCAGTTTATCAGGAACCTGTACCGAGGCGTCCTTCCGCTCTGAAAGTCTGTGATATCCCGAACTTTCATATATCCGATATTCTTCGTCCTTCCGAATTTAAAAATTACAAATTACTTTGATTTCACGGACTTTTATTCGCATTTGATACTTCTCCGCGATATTTCAAACTAAAAAACATTTTTCTTTTAAAACAATATCTTATTGCAAAAAAAAAAAAAACGTTGCGGCATCAACATGACCGCAACGAATTGGTACCCCCAAGGGGACTCGAACCCCTGATTCCGCCGTGAGAGGGCGGCGTCCTAACCGCTAGACTATGGAGGCTTACAGCATTTTGCAACAGCTTTCATATTATACCAAAGAAGCTTAAATAAATCAAGTAATTTTTACGGTGTTTTTTCTTAATTTTTTTAGTAATTTAGGTTTACAAATCCGGCTTTTACATATATACTATATATAAACAAACATCTTCCTGCCTTGTTCGTTAGCGGATCATATGCGTCAACCACATTACCTTAAAGGGAACGATGTCCGGCAATCAATGTCAGGCCTCTTGCTGTGATGAAGCAAATCGGATCATATCCACAGTGGAAGACAACGAACGTCGGCTAGTTACCCACCCTGTTAGCTGCAGGTTGAGGGTTGTCCGCGACGGCAAGGCGGGATATTTGTTTTATATGATCATTTTGCTTTTGCTTTCGTATTTTTTTGCACTTCCGTCGGTATTTGTTTTTCTCTTTCGGACTTCCGACGTCTTTTTTTACCATTTTCCGATCCTTGCTTTCCGTCTTGTACTTCCGCCGGGTCTTATATGTTTATTATTTGCCGGATTTTATCCTTTGTATCGGGCTTTTGCCGTTCTCAATATCGGATCAGTAATCTCATTTTTAAACAACTGCCCGTTCGTCCCATGTGAGAAACTTCTTTTCCGCTATCCGGAATAAACATCAAGTCTTTTCTTTTTTATTGTTTTTCAGACTGCACGGAAAAAACAATGCAAGAATTTATCTTCGTTTACTTCCTGTTAAAAATAATTAAATTTCTTGTACTTCGTCAAATATCCTGTATAAATATATTTATCCCCGGAAACATTACAAACATTTAAAATAAAGGCAAATTTATTCCTTCATACAGCTTCGGACTCTCCGGTTTTCGGGCTTTCGTACTTTGCCGGCTTTATAAGTATGTAATTTCTGCTGCAAAAACTCCTTTTCATTTGTATCGAATAATATTCGCTTTCTTCCGCAAACTTGAATCCGCACTTTCTGATCACTCCTTCAGATCGATAATTTCCGATAAAATGCGCAACTGTTACGGCTTCTGAAGAAGTTTCTTCAAATAAATATTTTATCGCCCTTTTCACAGCTTCCGTCATAAGTCCTTTTCCCCAATAATCCTCGGACAATACATAGCCTATCTCTACAGCTTTGAGGTGTGCATATTTCTTTTTTCCCTCTGTCCAGGATTTATGAAACCCAAGAGACCCTATTACCTTATCGCTCTCCTTCAGTTGGATTGCAAATACATTTTTCTCTGCTATAAAACAGTCCAGTATTGCTCGTGTATTTTCCAAACAGGCATGATGAGGCCATCCTGCCATTTCGCCTACTCCTTCAACTGAAGCATATTCATAAAAGTCATTCAGATCATCTTCTCTCCATGTCCGGAGGATAAGTCTTTCGGTATCCAGAACGACGTCGGTCAAATCTATATTTACCGTCATAAAAATTTTATGCACCTTAATAAAAATCGGTATCTTTCCTCTTTCTTACGACTTAAGCCGTTCATGCCCGATGCTTTCGCTTTGCCGGGAATGACGGCTTTTTGTCTTCATTATCTTTCTCCTATCTGCCCTCTATCATGGACTTGACTTTCATCAGACGCACAAGTGAACTCCTTTCGTTTTCATCAAGTTTCATCGTTATATACTTTATCGTCGCTTCCAATTGAGGTATCATCACGTTTTCGAGAGCGTTTACGCGTCTTTTGTTTTTTTCTATCTCGTCTGCAAGCATATTGCATATCTTTTCCGCTTCGCTGAGTCTGATCAGATCGGTCATCAGATTATTCAGATTTCCGATAGATTTGTCAAGCTCTGCCGTGACAGTCTTGAATCCGTAAGGAAACAGTCCGCCCGTACTGTTTTCCTTCACCGTCACCGAAGGAACGGCTATCCCCATCATGCTTTTTTTCCCGCATTCAAGCTCTACGCTGCGTGAAGGCATCATTATCGCTTCTTCCACCGCCTGCGGCGTGTCTGTCGCGCGCGCAAGCATGAACCCGGCCAGTGCAGATGCCAATCTCTCTTCCACCTCTTCTCTCAGCCGTTTATTTTCGCGTGCAAACACTATAAATTTTCTGACCATTTCGTCTGTCTTATCCTTGAGAAGCTTATGTCCTCTTTGCGCGGTCTTCAGCCTGCCTTTCAGTCGCTTAAGCTCCATCCTCGTAGGATTGACATTGAGTTTTTCCGCTACCATCAGATATTCCTCGGTTTATAATATTTGTCCAGCATTTTATCGGATATCCTCTTCAATTCCGAACGCGGCAAAAGCCCCAAAAGCGTCCAGCCGAGATCCAGAGTCTCCTGAATGCTCCTGTTGGTATTGTATCCCTGAGCAATGTAATACTTCTCGAACTCCGCCGCAAAACGTGCATATAGCTTGTCTATGTCGGTCAGCGCACTTTCGCCGAGTATGGAAGCAAGTTCTTTTGCCTCCTTCCCCGTTGCATAACACGCAAACAACTGATTCATTGTGCTCGCATGGTCTTCTCGCGTTTTACCTTCTCCGATACCCTTGTCCTTGAGCCTCGACAGACTCGGCAATACGTCTATCGGCGGATTATATCCCTTTTTATAAAGCTCCCTCGAAAGTATTATCTGTCCCTCCGTTATATACCCCGTAAGGTCAGGTATAGGATGAGTTTTATCGTCCTCCGGCATTGTAAGAATGGGTATCTGAGTTATGCTCCCCTTCTTTCCTTTTATCCTTCCCGCACGCTCATACATGCTCGCCAGGTCAGTATACAAATATCCGGGATACCCTCTTCTTCCGGGGACCTCCTTCCTGGCTGCAGACGTTTCTCTCAACGCCTCGGCATAGTTTGTAATGTCAGTCATGATAACCAAAACCTGCATATCCTTTTCAAATGCAAGGTATTCCGCCGCTGTGAGCGCCATCCTGGGAGTCGATATCCTTTCGATTGCAGGATCGTTCGCAAGATTCATGAACAGAACCGCTCTTTCGATTGCCCCGGTTTTTGAAAAATCATCTATAAAAAACTGCGCCTCTTCGTATGTTATGCCCATTGCCGCAAATACTACGGCAAAATTGTCGTCCTTTTTGAGTACCTTTGCCTGTCTTGCTATCTGCGCCGCAAGTTGCGCGTGCGGCAAACCGCTTGCGGAAAATACGGGAAGCTTCTGTCCTCTTACAAGCGTATTCAGTCCGTCTATAGCCGAGACTCCCGTCTGTATGAATTCATTGGGATAGTCGCGTGAATAAGGATTTATGGGTTGCCCGTTGATATCGTACTTCTTTTCGGGTATTATTTCGGGACCATTGTCCTTCGGCCTTCCCATTCCGTCAAATACCCTGCCCAGCATGTCTTCCGATACTCCGAGCATCATACTGTGACCGAGAAATTCCGCTTTCGCCGTGCTTATCTTAAGCCCCTGACTGCCTTCAAACAACTGGACCAATGCTTTGTCATCGTAAACCTCAAGAACCTTTCCGCTCCTGATCTGACCGTCTTCCTGCTTTATTGCTACAAGCTCATTGTATGTTACGCCTTTCACTCCTTCAACAAGCATCAAGGGCCCTACAACTTCCCTTATGGTTTTATACTCTCTGTTCATTGACGTACTCCTTTGAGCTCATTCATTTCCTTCTTAAGCTCCGCCCTTATATCGCTGAGCTTTCCGAGATCCTTTTCCTCGACATATTTCGCTCTTCCTATCTGTTCCCTTACCGGAAGCTTCAGTATATCCTGCAGTTCCGCATCGCAATTGAGCGCGTCCAACCCCTCATGGTAACACTCAAGTATCAGCTTCAGCATCTCATACTGCTTTTTAAGCGAAGTAAAGGTATCCGTCTCATGAAACGCGTTCTGATGCAGGTAATCCTCGCGTAATGACTTTGCCGCTTCCATTGTCAGTCTGTCTTTCGGGGAAAGAGCGTCCATACCGACTAATCTTACTATCTCGTCAAGTTCGCTTTCTTCCTGCAGTATCCTCATGGCTTCGGTAGTATTCTGAGTAAAGTCTTCCGATACGTTTTCATTGAACCAATCGTCAAGCTTATCGGCATAAAGCGAATAACTCGTCAGCCAGTCTATAGCGGGGAAATGCCTTTTATAAGCCAGTGAAGCCGAAAGCCCCCAAAATACTTTGACTATTCTCAGCGTCGCCTGACTTACCGGTTCGGACAGGTCTCCGCCGGGAGGCGACACGGCTCCTATCGCCGTAACTGCCCCTACCACTTCCTTGCTTCCGTTTACCGAAACTATCCCTGCCCGCTCATAAAACTCGGCAAGTCTGCCCGACAGGTATGCAGGGTATCCTTCTTCGCCCGGCATTTCTTCCAATCTCCCGCTCATCTCTCTCAGCGACTCCGCCCATCTCGATGTGCTGTCTGCCATTATCGCCACGGTGTACCCCATGTCCCTGAAATATTCGGCTATGGTTATCCCCGTATATATCGACGCTTCTCTTGCAGCAACGGGCATGTCCGAAGTATTGGCAATCAGCACCGTCCTTTTCATGAGCGGTTCGCCGGTTTTAGGGTCGGTCAGCTCGGGAAATTCGTTCAGAACGTCGGTCATCTCGTTTCCGCGCTCCCCGCATCCTACATATACTATTATGTCCGCATCCGCCCACTTTGCAAGCTGATGCTGCACCACCGTCTTCCCGCTCCCGAACGGACCGGGTACCGCAGCCACTCCGCCCTTCGCTATAGGGAAAAACGTGTCTATTACTCTCTGCCCCGTCACCATAGGCATCGCGGGATTCAGTTTGTGCTTATAAGGACGCCCCTTCCTTACCGCCCAGTTCTGTACCATCGTTACCTTCTCTACCCCGTGCGATGTCTTTATCTCGGCTATCACAGCGTCTATATTATACTTGCCGTCGGATACTATCTTTATTATTTTCCCTTCAATTCCGTTAGGTACCATTATTTTATGCAATACTACGACTGTTTCCTGTACGGTACCGAGTTCGTCGCCTGCGACCACTTCGTCTCCTTCTTTAGCGGTCACCTTAAACTCCCAAAGCTTCTCGTGATCAAGAGCCTTAACTTCCAGCCCTCTTCCTATCCTGTCCCCGGATGCCTTGCTGAGCTTATCCAACGGCCGCTGTATCCCGTCAAAAATCCCCTCTATAAGCCCGGGCCCGAGTTCTACGGAAAGAGGCAACCCCGTCGGGTATACCGGCGCTCCCACTCCGAGCCCGTTGGTTTCTTCGTATACCTGCACTGAAGCCTTGTCGCCCCTTAACTCTATCACCTCTCCGATGAGCTTCATGTCGCCCACCTTGACAACGTCGTACATTTTTACATCAGCTAAGTTTTCCGCCACGATGAGCGGCCCGCTGACTTTAACTATTCTGCCTTGCATACCTTCTCCTATTTGTCATTGAATAATATGTCCACGCCGATAGCTTTCTCGACGTCTTTTTTTATGCCTGCCATCCCAAGCCCGAGATTCTTGTTCCCTGTCGGAATAGGCGTTATTATAGGGTATTCTTTTTTCTTGGCCTTTTCGAGTACTTCCGGTATCTCCGCCGCCAGCTCTTCGGTTATATACAATACGGCAAAGTCCTTTTTGCTCAGTTCTTTTATGCACTCCGCGGCTTCTTCCTTGTCCTTGGCGGGAAATACTTCAAAACCCACGGACTTGAAAGCCAGAACTACGTCTTTATCTCCTATCACTCCGACTTTATTATACATATCCTTCCTTTAACCTTTCTCTTATCACGGCATTATCGATCCCGCCCTTCTTGCATACAAGTATCAGCCTCAGATTGGCTATCTCATTCTTCTTCGTCAGAAAGTACGCCGCCAATGGAACAATTGTGTCCAAGTCGTCCTTCCCGCGAATAATAACTTCTCTCTTTATTCTGTATATCTCGGCTTCCGCCTTGTAAAAAGCACCAGTTCCGACTCCTTCCCTGCATTCTGTCAAAAGCTTTTCGTATCCGAACTGAGCTATACTCTCTTCTGCCGGCTTCCCGATTTCCTCTCCGTGCAATCCCTTTAATACTTCTTCACTTACGTAGCCTCCGGGCACATACGGATCATCTTTCACCCCCGCATACTCCGCTCTGAAACCGCTCAAAATATTCAGACAGTCTATCTCCTTCTTGAAATATTCCTCCAATAACGACGACCTGACTTTCTTTACCCGCTGCATGATATCATTATACATTGAAACATCAAGTATATTGTCTATTATCTCCGGAGTTCTTTTCCCTTCGGCAAAAAGTCTGTCTGTCTCTTCAAGTCCTCGGATCATGCATGCGGTATACTCCTCATATTTCTCGGTCTGAATATCCGTCATCAGTCTGCCTGCATCAAATATTCCGCTCAACGCATCCTGCACTGTCGGCATGATCCGCATATACTTGCTTTTCATCGCAGACTTTGCGTTCCTGTAATCATAAGGCAACAAAAAACATTCCGTACAAGCCTCAACGGCGCACATATCCCTGAAAAATTCCAACAGAATATTCTCTTCCGCTTTTAAAATCTCGTCAAAAACATATGCATTCTCCAACGTCATCCCGCCGCCGTAATCGTTTTCATACAACACTTTAACGGCTTCGTCGAGCGACGGAGCTTCTATCATCCTGTCAAATGCTTCCCTTTTCAACAGACTCCTGGACTTCATGCCGGCAAGACTGTTTCCATACATAATGCTGACGCCTTGTTTCATAATGCTTCACCGAAAAGATATGCGGCTATCTCCGCTTCTGTTTCCTCTCTGTACTGCCTCATAAGATTTCCGAACGTTACGGTTTTATCGTATTTATCGCATGTGAGCACAAATCCGCCTTCAAAATCTCCCTTCCCCGTGATCTTCAGTTTCAGCTGAGGTAATTCCTTGTCCAGAAAACTCTGTGTTACGCGTTTTTCGTCAGAAGACGCGATCACCACCTCTTCTCCCCCCTCGGCATACTCTTCGAAAAGCTTCTTTATAAATGCCAGATATTTTTCATCTCCGAGTTCTTTCAGTTTTCTTTCCGCTCGTGAATATACCTCTCCCAATACCTCCTGCTTCAAAGCAAGTCTGTATTTTTTTACGTCCGCTTCAGCTATTGCCTTTTTCTTCTCCACTGCCTCGCTGACAATCGAAGAATAGGACTCTTCCGCCTTCTTCATGGCTTCTTCGGCTTCTTTCAGCGCTTCTTTTTCGTTATTGCGCGCCTTTTCCTCAGCCTCGGATATGATTGCCGAGGCACGGTTGTCGGCATCTGAAATTATTTTCTCTATTATAGCGTCCTTTCCGCTCATAAGCTTCTCCCAATACTTCTGATACTTATTCCTCTCAGTCGCCTGTTCCGACCGGCTTCCTCTGTTTCGTACGCCCGCCGCTTACGGCATCACAGTATTTCGCGTATCCGTGTTTACAGCGCCTCAGAAACGTCAGTAACACCCGTTTATATATTAACTCCGAACCATGCTGCAAGGAAGGATACAAGCAATCCGAATATCGCGTATGTTTCAACTACCGCTACCATGGATATAGCTTTACCCATATTTGTCGGTACCTTTCCTAACATTATTATAGCCGAACATGCTATATTCCCCTGATATATCGCACTTGCAAACCCAACCACCGATACCGGTAATGCCGCTATCAGAAATGCCCAGCCCTGAGCGTCGGTTAATTCAGCAAGCGTCCCCGAGAACACTCCCATTTTGAGCAAAATAAGAAAGGATATAATAAATCCGTATATACCCTGAGTTGCCGGAAGCAGCTGCAAAGGCAGACACTTTGAAAATAACTGAGGCTGTTCGGTTACAACACCCGCAACCGATTTCCCCGCCTTACCTACGGCGTAAGCACTACCTATGCCGCCTCCAAGATAGGCAACAAATACTGCTACAAACGCTAAGATGTGACCTGTTGACATGCTTAAATTCCTCCAAATATTATCTGTTTCTTATATTTCTCCGCTTGCTGCGGATGTTTTCCGTTTTTTCTTTGTTATACTTTGACGACCTTGTCCTCTTTCTTCTTCACTATGCTGATATAACGCGTCTCTCCCGCAAACGGAGTGAAAGCTATACCCTCTCCGACAAAAAATTTACTGAAAAATTCTATATGCTGCAGCCTCATATCGTGCACAAATGTCCCGAGAACATTTATGGCAAGATTAAGTGAATGACCCGCCACAAGTACCAATACACCTATCAGAAAACCTGCTCCGCCCAGCAGCAGTCCGCCAAGCTGATTGAACACCATCCCTATTATCCCGGTAGCCAAGCCAAGCCCGAAAAGACGCAAATAGCTCAGTATATCGCTCAGATAATTTATTATCCCGTATAGACCGCCTAAACCGCCTATGATCTTTCCTATACCTTTCTTGTTCCTTCCGGCGGTAAACAACACAGTCAGCAAGCCGGCTCCTATCAGCACGAGCCCCGGCATACCGAGAAAACTCAACGAAGCCTCTATCGATCCGCCGGCATACATCATCGCTCCGATAAAAAACGCTGCCCAGGAAAACTTGTCACATACAGCATTCACCACACTTCCGTTTTTTATTTCTCCGATACCACCTAATATAAGACCTACCGTCACATGAACAATGCCAAGTCCTATTGAAAGTACCATCATGGTAAGAGGATCGGTTAACGGGCTTATTATCGCTTCCGGAACTCCTTCCTGGATAGAAAACCATCCGCCGAATATCACGCCCCAGAACATAGTACTAACTCCGCCCCACATCAATATCTTAAGAAACTGTTCCGTACCTTTTTTGGGCTTCAAAATTCTGATCATCAGAAAAGATCCCAAAGCCAGCAAAAATCCGTATCCCACGTCTCCGAGCATAAACCCGAAAAACAAAAAATAAAATATCGCCACCCACCGGTTATTATCTCTTTCCCAATAATTCGTTACCGAATACATATTGGTAATCATCTGATAAGGAGTTACGAATGCGTCAGTCTTTATCAGCGTCGGTGGCAGTTCTTCCCTTACCGGTTTTTCCGTGTAATAGTATAAAAACGGAGTCAAAGCGTCAAGCGCTTCGCTTACGCGCTTCTCCTCATACTCAGGGATCCACGCCTTCGCCTGAAATGTCTCACCCGTAACAGTGAGTTCGTCGTTTGCCCCGGCCTTCTGAAGCGTAAATAAATAAAAATCATACAACACTTTCAGTTGCGGTATATAAGAAGTCAATTCGTAAATCTCTTTCTTCAGCTGCCGGATCTCCCCTTGCATTTGCTCGTTGGTTTCCCTGAGCTCCTTGCATTTCGCCCCCGCATTCATTCCGTATCCAAAAGTGCACTTTACAAACGAATACCTGTTCAATGCCTCCAGCAGTTCAGTCATCTCCTCCTTCAAACACGCCGCAAATACAACCGACTTGTCCTTTGCTGTCTCAAAAACCACGATCTCCGCCCGGGAAAACTTCTCTTGCAATTTCTCAACTTCCGTTTTGTTGAGCATCTGCACCGTCCCGAGAATTAACGAAACATGCTCGGTATCGGCTATTTCGGAAAAAGGTACGTCTACCGACGAATACACATCCAACTGATTGATCAATGCGGTATTTTTAAGTATCTCGTCCTTAAGACTTTCCATCCTGTCTTTGATACCGATCACCTTATCGATCACTCCGCCAAACAACTTGAACTCATCCCGTTCGGCGTCCGAAAAATCCTCAAAGCTGAGCTCTATCGGCTTCCATCCCGACTTGATCTCCCGCATCTTCTCCGTATCCTCGGCACGGTCGTGTTCCTCGTCCTTGTCCTTTATAAAAGCCATTGTCTCTTCTTTTATTATACCGAGCGCTTTCTCTATAAGCTGCATCTTTCCTTCAAGCTCCGCCTTCTTCTCCGTGGACGGCACCCGAAAATTGTGCTCCCCGACTTCCATTTCATCCAGATGCACACACCCCAGCTTTGCAAAACAACTCAATATCGCGTCTTCATCGCTCTTCATTCCCAAAAGAGTCAACTTCTTCATCGGAACGACTGACATTATAAAACTCTCCTTAACAACATATCAACCGCTTTTTCCGTCTTTTTCATATAACCGGCCTTCAGCGCGTCGGATTCGGCAAAGCCTTTCTCCCTGACCTCCCGCGCCTTCTCATCCGCCGTCTTTTCCGCACCGGCATACATCTCCTTGAGCCTTTCCTTCCTCTCGGCAGCCGCTCGCTCTCTTATCCCGGCTACATTCCTCTCGCTTTCACTAAGTATCGTCTCCGCACGCCTCTGCGCCTCCGCTACCTTCTCTTCCCCGGCTTTCTCCGCCTCAACTATAGAGTCTATGACTTTCTCCAGCATACCTACCTCTCTTTCCTCTCAATATCGCTTATCTTGTCTACCCTGCGCTCATGCCTGCCGCCTTCAAACTCCGTGCCGAGAAACCTGCTCATTATCCGCTTCGCTTCCTCCTCACCCGTTGCAGCCTGTCCGAGCGCCAGTACATTGGAATTGTTATGCCTGCGCGTCATCTCGGCGTCCTTCTCGTCCCTGCACAACGCACACCTGACACCCTTCACCTTGTTCGCGACTATACTCATGCCTATCCCGGTGGTGCATACAACTACCCCCGCATCACTCACTCCGTCTGCAACACTCTTGGCTGCCATGTATCCGAAATCAGGATAATCGCATGACTCCTTGTCGTGCGTCCCGTAATCCACTACGGTATACCCGATCCCTTCAGCATACTCCATCAGACTCTTCTTCAGCTCATATCCGCCATGATCACTCGCAAATGCTATAACCATATCTGACCCGGTCACCTCTTTAGTTTATTATCAATAATACTATCTTAAACATAGTATTCTTGCTTCCCGATTTTTTCTTTCGCACTCCGTCCTTCTTACGGCTTATGCTGCTTTATTTCCGTCTGCGACGCCCGGAAACTGTCTTCATGTTCTGAAATCCCTTTCCGCATAATAGCGTTATAACGTTATTTCAGATAATCCGTGACGCCCGGAGCCTGTCTGTAAGTTCTAAAATCCCTCTTTGCAGCATAATGGCTGTCCTCAGATAGTCCTCGTCGCTCCCTCCGTACGGATCAGGTACCTCCCCGTCAGAAAACAACTCCGCGTTTTCGTACCCGAACAGCTGCTCACGCTGATACTCCGTCATACATATTATTATATACGCTTTCTGAAGTAATTCCGGAGTGACCCTGCGGCTCAAAAATCCCGCGTCCGCAGTATAACCCAGAACCTCGAGCGCTCCCTGAGCTTTTTCGCTCATGCCTGTTCCCTCCTCGGCGGAAAGCCCGGCAGACATCGCTCTGTACCGCGACAACACGGAACCTCTGACCAATCTGTTGAAGATCGTTTCTGCCATAGGTGAACGGCATGTATTTCCGTCACAGACAAATAAAATTATGTCTTTGACTCTTTCTCTCTTATTTGCGATCCTGTACATCTTCTATATGATCTTTCCGCCGGAAGCTTTAGTCATCCTGTTTATCACCCCGACAGACCCCTCATCCTTCAAAGTATAAAAACACAGCAGATTATCACATTCCTTCTCAGCCTTCCTTAACAGCGAAAATAACCTCTCCGATGCTTCCTCCGCTGTTTTTCCTAATAAATAAGGCTTCTCAAAATACAACGCGTATTTGTCCTCGCATAATACCCCGGTTTTCCCCGAAGTTGCTTCCGCATAAGCGACAGCTTTCGCCGGATCATCGTCAAGACACAGAACCATTTCACACTTCGGAGCATAATGTCGATACTTTATCCCCGGCGACCTCACTTTTTCCCCATTCTTTACATGATAATATTCTACCGGTATACCGGTTTTTTCCTTTATCTCAGAAGCGGTGACTATTCCCGGTCTCAGTATAAGTGCTTTTTCAGACGTCAAATCAAGCACGGTAGATTCTATCCCGACGGAACAGACCGCTCCCTTAAGTATAAAAGGTATTCGCCCGTTCATATCCTCGTATACATCTTCAGCACATGTGGGACTCGGCCTTGTACTGCTGTTCGCACTCGGCGCCGCTACTGGAACTCCGCATGCGGCTAAAAATCTCCTCGCTTCCGGTGATACGGGATTCCTGACCCCAACTGTATTTAGGCCTGCCGTGACCACTGACGGAACACATTCTTTCTTAGGCAGTACCACCGTCAGACTGCCCGGAAAAAAAGCAGTCATGACGCTCGCAGCCATGTCACTGACATATGCGACTTTTTCAACTTGTGTTATATCCGATACATGCACTATCAAAGGGTTGTCGGCAGGACGGTTCTTCGCTCTGAAAATTTTCAGGACAGCCTGTTCGCTAAGCGCATTTGCGCCCAGTCCGTATACAGTTTCGGTCGGAAAAGCGACCACTTCGCCTTTTTTTATGAGCGCAGCTGCTTTCTTCAAATTCTCTTCGGAAAATTCTCCGATTTCAGTCACTTCTTCACCTCTACACAAATATCCTATCTATTTTAGCATATTTTTTTTCACATTGCAAGTCATTAAAAAACATTTGTGAAAAAATCAGATTTTGTCTTTTTTCCTCTTTCCTTCCCCGTCCATTTTTATTTTCAGCCCTTTAACGCTTGAAAATCATTACGGAATATGTTAAACTGAAAAAAGATATCCGGCGCGAAGTTTGTCAATTGCGCCCGTATCGGGAGGCACGTTTTGGATCAACTTCTCAGAGTCGCTGAGCTTATTAAAAACAGCAAAAAAATCGTATTTTTCGGAGGCGCGGGAGTTTCCACCGAAAGCGGCATCCCCGACTTCAGAAGTGCGGACGGACTTTACCTGCAAAATTTCGGCAGATTTGCGCCCGAAGAAATCCTTTCTGCAGACTTCTTTAAAAAACATACCAAGGATTTCTTCAGCTTTTACCGCAAACATATGATCTATCCCGACGCTCAGCCTAATCCAGCTCATATTTTTCTTGCCCGTCTTGAAAATATCGGCAAGCTTTCCGCCGTGATTACACAAAATATCGACGGTCTTCATCAGCGTGCCGGAAGCAGAAATGTTTTCGAGCTCCACGGCTCCGTGCATTCGAACCACTGCCTCAGATGCGGAAAAAATTATCCGCTTTCCCTTATCACCGCTTCCTCGGGAATACCTTTGTGCCCGGCTTGCGGCGGTATAGTAAAACCGGACGTCGTGCTATACGGAGAACCCCTACCCGAAGGCGTTTTCACAAAAGCGGCAGATTCCGTCTGCAATTGCGACCTCCTTATTGTCGGAGGCACCTCTCTGAGCGTTTATCCCGCCGCTCTTCTGATAAACTTCGTCCGCCACAAAAATATCCTCCTCTTCAATAAAACCAATACATCAGCCGATATAGCCGCCTCGGAAGCAATATCCCTTCCGATAGGTCAGGCTTTCGGCTCCATCGCCGAAAAGCTGAATATGCCTCTTTAACCTGCGGCATTTCGGTCGGCAGACTGTCCGGGAACCCCTCCGCAAGCCCTTTTTATCCCCTCTTTTGATCCGCTTTCACGCTCGCTCCTTTTATCCCGTCACTCTGCAGCCGAGAAATCTTGCCTGTAAATCCTTGCACCATTGCCGCTTCCGCTCAATGCTCGGCCTTTCCCCCTCCCGGGAAATATCGGAAATATATCTTATTATACACGCCATTGCGTTTCGGAGTAAAATGAAAACTATCGACATCTATACCGACGGAGCCTGCTCCGGTAACCCCGGAATAGGAGGATGGGCTGCCCTGCTCATATATAACGGCCACAAAAAAGAAATCAGCGGTTACGATAAGGACACTACCAATAACAGAATGGAAATCTTTGCCGTGATCCAAGGCCTGAGAGCTCTTAAGGAATCTTGTATCGTCAACCTCTACACCGACTCCTCCTACGTTTCAGACGCCTTCAATAAAGCTTGGATCGCTGCATGGCAAAAAAACAACTGGCGCACCGCAAGTAAAAAAGAGGTCAAAAATCAGGACCTCTGGAGGGCTTTGTTATACGAAACTCACAAGCATAAGATCAGCTTTATTCACGTTCAGGGACACGCCGACAACGAATTCAATAACCGCTGCGACCGGCTGGCTCGCGAAGCTATAGAAACCTGCCGCAAAAACAACGAAAAATAACCTTCCTTTACTAACATCTTCTTCTTTTCTCAGCATGAACTCCCCTCACCTTTATACCTTCATAAATCAAAAGCCCGACTCACGTCGGGCTTGATCTTATTTCAGTATTCCGATATCAGCAGCAAACCGCGGATCCGTCGTCTTTCACGTGTCATTCTCTTTAAAAGCCCTTCCTTTTCAGGGATTTCAGCTGACTTCCTCCGACCTTTCGCTTTTCGGCCTTTCCGAAAAATCATTTGTCTGCAGATCCGGATCCTTACGGACCATATACCGCAATTCTCTTTTTTCATTTCGGCAGTTTTATCACTTGTACCCGAAACATCGTCTTTCCCCACACTACGAAACCGCGGAAAATTCCCGAACAGACATTTGAATCATAAACCACTGTTTTTTTTTCCTCCGGACCGGAGTACTGTAAAAACCTCATATTTTCACTGCCTTTCTTTTCTGTCCCTTTTGTCTTGTTTCATGTGCATCCGTCTTCCTACGCCCGAATGAGCTTATTACGCAATGCGTTATTCCCTCATTCCGTCAGACTTTATTACATTATTACCTTCCGCCAAAACCCGGAGTATCGGGCCCCGGACGATTCCCTCCGGGCATCCCGCCGGGATCCCTGACCGGCGCTTCTGATCCGATCATGGTTATTGTCGACGATATCGTAAATGAAGTAAGCAGACTGTCTCCTCCGTAAATACTGTATGTACTTCCGTATTGTTTCCGTTCCTTTATCAAATTACAAATCAATCAGTTGAGGATTTCTCCGGTTATGCTATCCCAGCGGCATCCGCATTTAGAGCATTTAAGCTCAGTGCCAGAACCCGTATATTCGCTATATTGTCCACATTTTGGACAGGGGTTAGAATTGATACACGGTCTCATCCCACCCGAAACGTTATCCAGCTCATCGTCTTTAATGGGCCAGCCGCTTTCTTTCTTTTTTTCTTCTTTCATATTACATCCGTCCTTTCTTATGTCGTAATCAAGATGTCCTTGGTTGCGGTATTGTTACACCGTCCTGAAAGCTCACCGCCATCATACCAAGTGCAATGACCGCAACAAGGGAAAGTACCACAGTTTTTGCAGCATGTATCGCCGGCGAAACTTGTAAAATCGTGGATGGTACCGCCACAGTGGCATCGAAAATCCTCGCAAAGCTGCTCATATTTCACAACCGGACGGGGATCCACCGCTTCAGCGCTTTCACCGCCGGAACAACCGCCGCCTGCAACTGCGTCCAACTCATCATCGGAAAGCTCGCCCTTTTTCGCGTTCAACTGCTCAAAATACATTTTTGCATCGTCTTCGTTCAGCTCGACGCCGTTTTCTTTTGCAAGAGCCATCAGTTCTTCAACCGATTTTGCGTCTTTTGCCTTCAAAATAAGATTCTAATCCATTTTCTTTCTCCTTCCGTGTTGATTTAGGGTTGGTTCAGATTTTTTCTACATCTTTCATCGAAAAGTCTGCTCTGTGGGTATTTCCTATATGCAACATAACAGAAACCGCTTTGCAACAGTCCATTTGAAATTCTGCAACAAGAAACGGGGCCTCTCCCTGTCTTTCAATAAGCTCTGTGACAAGTGCTGTTGGATTTTTTCGTCCACAGGAACGGCATTTATAGTTGTTAATCCGAACGAAATCATAATATCTAATATCGTTGGGATTCAAGGGCTCCGTTCCGTCAGATACACCGCCTACAACAGCTTCAAGCTCAGAATCGCCCACCTCAAACCCGGACATATTTCCGGATTTGATTTGTGAAATAAATGCTCTAACGGTTTTTATATCATCATTTTTCATAACAGTGCACCTTTACTGCTTTTCCTTATAACCGCAGGAATCGCAAAGATAATAGAATTTCATAGAAAAATTACCCGTTCCCTCGCTGATCATACGAAGCTCGGAATTGCAGTTGGGGCAGTACTTGGTTTTGCTCTCTCCGCAGCCGCCACCGGATACATTATCCAGTTCATCATCGGAGAGCTCGCCTTTTGTGGGATTGAGCTTTGCAAAATATTCCTTTGCCTGCTCCTCGCTCAGCTCCACGTTGCTTGCCTTTGACAATTCAAGAAGCTCCTCGACCGATTTTGCCGCCTTTGCTTTGATAATAAGTTCCTGATTCATTTGAAAATCCTCCTTGGATTTTGAGTTTTGTTTTTCCTTTTCACCTATTTATACGATCCAGAAATGAAAAGGTATAATTTTTTTCAAATTATTGTACGGAAATTCTGCCTTCCGTGGTTCTGTACTGCTCGGATATAGTTCCGTTCGCGAAGCTTTGGATATATGCGATCAGTACCTCATAATCGTATATTCCTTCGTCGATCAGCAGCTCGTTGTCCGCAAACATCGTATAACCGTCGCCTTGTTCCTTTATCATATAGTTGTGAGAAGCAACGGTGTACTCCGCGTTAACGTCAATCGGAAGGTACTCGCCGCTGTCCGATAACACATAAACGTCCTTGACACGTCTGGTTTCTCCGACCGAAACGAACATCTCGTTCTCATCCATCGTCACCGACGAGGCAACGGAGGTATCAATCGTAAATTTAATGCCCGAAACCTGCAAGAAACCGCCGTTCTCGCCGTCGTCAATCACTGCCAGCGTGCTTCTGCAAGCAAACTCCAAGGCGTCAAGTATCTCCTGTCCGCTCGCCTTTACCATGCAGATTGTATTCGCGTAAGGGTGAACGGCTATGACATCCTCGTAGGTGATCTCTCCCGCCTCGATATCCGCGCGGATCCCACCACCGTTGACAAAGGCAATATCAGCGCCCGAAACGTACCGATACGCATCCGCGCACAGATTGCCAAGGGCGGTCTCTCTGTTTCGCACGATACGGGTTCCGTCAGAATCGTTCCTCCTCCCCCTAAATAGTCGCCGGGATTTTCAAATGACTTATCACACCCGCTCAGCAAAGTGACCAAATATACCGTGATTATTAAAAACAAAACAACACTTTTATATTTCATATCCTTTACCTCTGTTTTATTCGATCGTCGGCTTTTATTCCAATACGGCAAAATCAGTTTCACTGAGCGTATAAATACTTGTTTTTACGGTCATGTCGCCGCGTTCGACCTCACACCGGATCGTATCTCCTTCCCTCAACGTCAATATCAGATCGGAAATATTAAAAGTACGAGTAATCGTATATTCGGTATCGTTGACTATGATGGCGGAAAGAATATCGCCCGCCTCCAAGCCCATCTTCTCCGCTATGGAACCTTCTGAAACTGCGCTCAGCACAACTTCTTCACATATTTTGCCGTATCCCGTCAGAGAATCGTAAACAAATTTTGAATTCTGCGACTGTACAGTAATGCCTAAAGTTATTTTATATGCACACCGGGTATCATACCCCTTTTCAAAATAATAAATTATATTGTCGGCTGTCCCGCATACAATCTCGATCGGCACGGCATAATTTATATTTTCATCAGACGTGTTTCCCGCATTCGTTATGCCGATTAGTTCGCCCTCCGCATTGAATAAACCTCCTCCGGAATTGCCTGAATAAAGCGGAGTGTCTATGCGAATGGAACGGTACGATCGAACAGTCCCGTCAATATCAAGAGAAATATAATCGTTTTCAACACTTATTATCCCCTGCGTCACACTGATGCCGAGAGATTCCGGATTGCCGATAGCCACGGCAGTTTCTCCCACATAATACGCTTCCGCCACACTTACTTCCTTTGCATACGGATTTATTTCCAGAATTTCGTCGGTCTTCACCCTGAGTACCGCTATATCGGAAAAAATCGAACCGCCTATATATTCCAACCCTATTACGTAATCTCCGTAATCATAAACCGTACAACCGTCCGGATCCTTGTTTACAACATTCGTGTTTTCATCTACGGATACGGATGGCGTTCCTTCACTGCCTTAAAGATAACCGTATATCTTTCTGGCAATCTTTGTGCCGTCGTTATAATCCGCGTCGGCTTCGTCAAGATATACGACATGATAGTTAGTCACTACATATGTATACCCGTCATCCGAAACGTCCATATCATAAATGACCGCCGATCCCGAACACAACATTGTGTCCGCGATCTTGTAGCTTTGTCCCGGCCTTATCGGATATGTTTCGGATACTACAAATTCGGAATAAATCTTCATTACCGAAAGCAGATTCTTCTGGATCGCCAAAGCTGTCGTTTCGTCGGAAAAAGAAAGATATTCGGATAAAAATTCCTCCAACGTAAGTTCATCCGACCCGACGTATTGCTTATATTGTTCATAAACATCCAGAATCGTGATAGCCGTCCCATCAGTACAGTCTTCGCCGTCCGAACCGTCCCGCCCGTTGGTTACGGTAAAAGTGTCGGTCGTCCCGTCTGAATATGTGATCGTATAAATATCTTCAAGTCCGTTAGAACCGGTTTGCCCGATAGACACAATATAAACCTGTTCAGTCGTCGTTGCACTGCAGCTGCAAAGAAACAAGGCACATGAAAGCAATGCGACCATTAAAAATATAATTATTCTTCCGTAATATTTTTCATTGTAAGCCTCCGTCGTTTTTTTGTCATTATTTTAACGCGGAAACCTTAAACATACTATAAAAACACACCGAAATCCGATGTGTTTTTTAAAAATCATAAAATTGCCGTGATAACTGCAATTCCGTTCCTGCATTCGCCTTTGAGTCTGCCGTTATGCGCCTCCGCGATCACCCGCACCACGGAAAGCCCGATCCCGTGCCCTCCCGTACCCGAATTACGGGAAATATCCCCGCGCGCAAATCGTTCAAACAATCCGCTCATGTCCCCTTCAGCAATGTATGACGCAGGATTCTTCACTTCTATGACCTTTTTATTGCCCTCCGTCCTCAATGAAAACGTTACGACATTGCCGTCCGTATATTTTATTGCGTTGTCGGCAAGCAAACTAATCATCCGTCGGATCATTTCTTCATTGCCGGTATAAAACACCCCTTTCTGTATATCAAAAACAAGTTCTATCCCTTTTGACGCCGCCATTGCCGAAAATTCCTGTATGCTTTCCTCAATTACGTCGGACAAACTGAATTCAAACATCGGAAGATCGTTTTGCTCTTCCATTTTTGCCAGAAAAATCAGTTTCTCCGTCAGAGAAGTAAGACGGGATATTTGCTCCTTGATACCCTTCGTCCATTCGGATTCTCCGCCCTGCATTTCTATGACCTCGGTATTCGCGCCTATGATAGTCAAGGGAGTTTTGAGCTCGTGTCCGGCATCAGTGATAAACTGTTTTTGCTTTTGGTAACTCTCTGCAACCGGTTGCATGATTCTGTCGGAAAAAATAAATATCAATATGAATACGACAGCCGTCCCCGCCAGCCCGATAAATATGCTTGAAAGCAAAAATCCATGAAAATTTTCAAGCTCCACCGTGCGATCGACAAATATATACATCTTCTCTCCGTTTGGAAGCTCCGATACCCCGTACCTGAAGTTCTTATAAAAACCGCTGCTCTTACCCTCTTCAAACAGCTCCCGCGCATAAGCAACCGCCTCTTTGGATGTTACCGATACGATTCTAGTGAGATCGATCACTCGTACATCTCCATTTTCAGTCAGCGTAACGGTAAAATACCTCGTGGAAAAAGGTATCTCAGCAGGTATATTCAGTCCATGATCATTACCGAATTCCCCGTTGTTCTCTTTAAGAACATATACTATCATATCGGCATCGTTTACTATCCTTGTATAGTTTATAATATTGATGGTTCCGAGTATTATAAGCAATACAAGAAAAACCGAAAAAATGGACACACAAATAAATTTCTTACGTATCTTTACAAACATCGCCGTACTCCAAAACATATCCCGAATTGCGTATCGCTTTTATACTTACATGATCCGAAAGTGCCGAAATCTTCTTTCTTAAAAATGAAAGATAAGTCCATACGACATTTATCTCCGCATCGCTGTCGTAACCCCATATCTTCTCCATGAACTGTTCTGTGGAAATTACTCTGCCCCGGGCTGACATCAGCATTTCAAGCATCTGAAATTCCTTGTTCCCTAAACGCACCACACCCTTGGGTGACGAAAGTTCAAAAGTCATACGATTCAGAGTAAGATCGGAAACTCCGATTATATTATCAGTCATTTCACCGCTGCGCCGCAACATTGCCCGTATCCGCGCAAGCAGTTCTTTTGTGGAAAAGGGTTTTCCGAGATAATCGTCTGCTCCGCTGTCCAATCCGAGTACCTTGTCCTCGACTTCGTTTCTTGCCGTCAGAAGAAGGACCGGAAGCGTCTTGTTTTTCTTCCTGAACTCTTTCAGTACGGTTATCCCGTCCATCTTGGCATCATTATATCAAGTATTGCCCCGTCATAATTACCGTTAATAAGATAATTCAGCGCCTCTTCTCCGTCATACACCGCATCAACGGAAAAATGATTGTATATCAATATCGTCACCAACGCCTTGGATAAACTTTTTTCGTCCTCTGCCAGCAATAACCTCATATCCATCACCTGCTTCGATTATATTTCGATTATAAAATATCACGGAAACTTAAAATATACTTTAATCTTTTTCGCCCTTACAAAATTCCGATTTTCATCTGTATTTATCACAGTATCCATCGCTTTCAATGTCCGCGCTTTTTTGTTTCGTCTGAGTCACGTCGGAATTCTGTCTTCCGGCAGGCATATCATCCTTGATTTTTCCCTTCGCCGCGACCTTTTAAAAATCACGACATCGACGGTCCTGTCATGGATATCAAGTCCCCTGTCACAGACTTATATGCCGCAATCATTCGCCTTGCTTTTTTGTGCGCCTGTCACCTCATCTTTTTGCATCACACGTCTTATAACAAAAAACTCTTGCCTGCGGATCTATCACACATGCAAGAGTCTGGGTTTCGTGGATAAAAATGCTACCCTTCAAACCAAGCAGAAGGGTTGCATAAACAGGGCTCCCGAAAATCGCAGGACGCAGTCCGAAATTTTTGGGAAAGAGGAGCCGCAGGCGTGAAAGCGAACAAGCCGCGACCAATCGCGGCTTGTTGCAAAGTTCGCCTCGCGGCGACGTGGTGCCGAAGGCGGGACTTGAACCCGCACGGTATCGCTACCAACGGATTTTGAGTCCGTCACGTCTGCCATTCCATCACTTCGGCCAGCTTTGTCATTCTACCATAAATACTTTGTAATTGCAACTGTTTTTACCCTCTTTGTCTTTAAATGCTCTTCTTTTTTCAGCTTGCACCTCTCCCTTGTCCGATAAATTTTACATTTCTATACTTGACCTGCAATCCTTCAGCTCCGCTTTCTATTGCTGCCGTAATAACCGCCTTGTCGCCGTCTTCCGGGCTCAGTCTCCCTGACTTCAAACTATCCGCAAACCTATGTCAGCTTTACGGCTCTGTTACAGCTCGGCTTTCATTCCGACTCCGAAACTCCTCG
>ENA-OZAB01000071-OZAB01000071.1-human-gut-metagenome-genome-assembly--contig:-NODE-71-length-75146-cov-12.756722_pt1 | contig 75146 bp, 71 predicted proteins | sample MGYA00243297_ERZ653491 | MGnify/ENA primary metagenome ERZ653491 (study PRJEB26926, sample SAMN06165154) | human gut metagenome | biome: ENVO:00009003; feature: ENVO:2100002; material: ENVO:00002003... | reverse complement strand
CGATTTTTGTTGTCTATATAGGTGAAAGGCCTTTACACAGAGAGAAGGGAGGGCGCAATGAGAGACCATGAGATCATAGAATTGTACTGGGCGCGTAACGAGAGCGCGATTGCCGCCACCGCAGAAAAGTACGGGAGCTACTGCAATACGATTGCATATAACATACTGCATAGCAAAGAGGATGCGGAGGAATGTGCCAACGATACATACCTTGGCGCATGGAATTCAATTCCGCCGCAGCGTCCGAACCGTTTGTCGATCTACTTAGGGAAAATCACGCGCAACCTCGCTCTGAACCGTTATAAGCGGTATACTGCCGAAAAACGCGGACACGGACAAGTAGTCCTCGCGCTGTCTGAACTGGAAGACTGCGTTCCTTCGGAAACGACTGTGGAGCAGACCATCGAAGAGAATGAGTTGGCTGCCGCCATTGACCGCTTCCTGTATGCAAAGCCTAAACTGAACCGCAACATTTTTGTCCGCAGATATTATCATCTCTACGCAATACGGGATATTGCGGACGCATACGGAATGAGCGAGAGCAAGGTGACGTCTTTGCTTTTCCGTATGAGAAACGAATTAAGACGATTTCTTGAAAAGGAGGGAATTATGCTATGAAAACCGAAGTTCTTCTTCGTTCGATCGGAAAGATCAATGACGAGCTTATCGCTGACGCGGAAAGCGAAGCAAATACCAAAAGAAAGCCCGGTTGGGCCAAACTTGGAACAATGGTTGCCTGCCTTGCACTGGTTCTCTGTACCGGCATCGCCACACATGCCATCCGAAGCAATGCGACAGCAGGCACCTTCACAATGGATGTCAACCCCAGCGTGGAATATACGATTGCCAAAAGCGGGATCGTTAAGAATGTCCGCTGCTTGAACAGCGATGCGGAAAATGCGCTCAGCGATGTTGCGCTGGGAAAGCAGAGTGTCGAGACCGCTCTAACGCGCACGGTCGCCGCCTACGAGGCCTGCGGATATATGGAAAACGGCGAAGCGACTGTTCTGATCTCTTTTGATTCCCGTCTTGATGCGAACGCCGAGCTAAAGGCATCGCTCTCTGCGGAGATCCAGCAGACCCTGGAGCAGATCGATGCCGTCGGCACGCTGGTTTTCCACTCCGAACTGACGGAAAACGCCGAAGCAGCAAAGATCGCCGAGGAATTCCATGTCTCCCTTGGCCGCGCCGACTGGATCCTTACCGCAGCAAACAAAACCGGGCTGCCCACGGACGAGGTCGCCCGCATGTCGTTGGACGAGCTTCTTAAATTCCAAGAGGTCTCCGGCATTTCTTCTGTCAGTGTATCGAAGTTCATCTCCTTGGAGGAAGCAAAGAAGATTGCACTGAAGGACGCCAAACTGGATGAACTGACGCAGAAGATCGTGTTCACCCGAGAGGAGCTGAACCGCAATCAGGGCAAGCCCTGCTACCTGCTGGAGTTCTACACCGGGACGAATCAATATTTCTACCAAATCGACGCAAAGAGCGGCAGCATTATTTACGCCGGGAAATTTATTACTCTTTCCGAAGCGAAGAAAATCGCTCTGGATGATGCCGGATGCAAGGATAAAGTCAGCTTTACCGAGGAAACCCTTGTGAGCGGCGGCATCAAAACGCCTTACTACCGGCTCGTCTTTGCCGATGCAAAAACACAGTGGACATACCGCATTGATGCGGTGCTGGGTATCGTTCTGGAGAAAAAGCAGAAAGAGACCGCCACAACGGAAATCGACACTGCAGATTTCATCTCTTTGGAAGAAGCAAAGAAGATCGCCCTGAAAGACGCAGGACTTGATGAAGCCACACAAAAGATCGTGTTCACCAGAGAGGAGCTGAACCGCAATTCTGGCAAGCCCTGCTACATCTTAGAGTTCTACACCGCGAAGAAGCAGTATTCTTACAAGGTGGACGCCAAGAACGGCAGCATCATTGAAGCGTATCACTTCATTCTTCTGGCGGACGCGAAGAAAATCGCACTGGACGATGCCGGGGTCAGCGAAAAAGTCATCTTTACCGAGGAAACGCTGGTTGCCGGCGGCATCAAGTCGCCCTACTATTACTTCGCCTTTGAAAGCGACTCCGCTCGCTGGACTTACAAAATTGACGCGGTTCTGGGCGTGATCATGGATAAGACCTGCGATAAGATCATTCCCCCTGCCCCGGAGTTTATCGACTTGGAAAAGGCAAAGCAGATCGCATTAGAGGACGCGGGGCTGGATGAGACAGCGCAAAAAATCGTGTTCACCAGAGAGGAACTGAGCCGCAATTCGGGCAAACCCTGCTATATCCTTGAGTTCTACACGGACAAGTGTGCGTATTCCTACAAGGTCGATGCAGTATCCGGGGAAATTATCGGGAAGAAAACCGAGTGGTTTTCCCGTCAGGAGTCCGAGACTGTGCCGGACACGTCTCAAAATTCCGATTCCAAGCATCGTTGAACAGATTAAGCTATGACAAAGCAGCAGAAAACGAAACAGCAGAACGTGGGGCAGGATTGTAATATCCTGCTCCACGTTCTCGGCAGCGAAATACAGAAAGCAAAAATCTCGACGCTCAAGGAGTAAGGGTGGCTTTTCACAGGGGAATACTACCCTATAAACAGGAGGACAATATGAGCTTATTCAGAAAGAAAAAATGGGACATTGAAGATCGGAGCAAAACAAGGGCTTGATTCGTCAGCTATTTAGCCAAGCGATGCCAGACGGCGATACCTGGAAGATCGTCTACGGCTATGGGCTTAATATAAAAACCAGCGATTATATTATTGCCAGAAAAACCACCTACACATATACAAGCCTGATTATTGGTTACCGTGAGTCGGACATGAGCATTGCTTTGCTGCAAACCACTCCCGAATTGGAAGGGTGCAGCGAAGCGGAAATCTTCACAAGAGACAGCATTAAAAAGGCAAAGATCTCAACGGGCATGTATACGATTTATCATCAGGGCGGTATCATGGCAGGCTATACCCAATTTGCCACCTTGCCGGAAAATGACAAGGATTATCTGGTCTATATATATCAGCCGGAAGAGCACGAGGATTTTGCTAAGTTCTACAAACGGTTTTCGGGAAAATAGAGCAGATTTATGAAAGAACTACTGAGCTATCTATTCCCATTTTTCGTTGTGTGTTTAATTCTTTTTGTCGTTACAAGAATATGGGTCGCCCTTGTAGATACCGTGATTAGATGGGGGAAAAGACTCCTTCACCTGGAAGGCGGCAATAAAGTGGCAGTGAAATGGCACATAACACGCCCGGCAATTCCTGCTGAAGAAACCGAACAAATGAGTGAATGTAAAGAGAAATCGGACGCCCAAAGCTGGTCGAACGGAAAAGACCGGGAGGATTAGGCAGCTACATAAACATATACCCGGATTATAGAAGCAAGATGGAAACAGCAAATCAAATAGCGAACGTTTTACTTCCATTCTGCCATAAAATAGCCGAGGGGTTTTCAAAACGAAAGCCTCTCGGCTATGTACATAATGCTGTCGTATTTATATTTCATTTATGCCTTCAAGCGCATAATATAGCGTCCCTTCAAAATCCTTTAATTCATAGCTCTGATACATCTCATTGGTGTAATTGCCTTGTTCAAATTTGACAACGCTGCCAGCCTCAGAAAAGCCATGTTTGTTTGCAGCGTCATCTCACTACTGCTTTCGATTGTTCCGTTATTCCTATTCGGAACGGTTGGAATGACAGCTGCAAGTTATGCGGTTTCTTGTGCAATCCTCTTGTCGATCTGCCTGCAAGCTGTAGCCAATCGAAAGGAAATAGTTCGTGCTTGGTGAACGACACAAGCGGTATTTATGACTTCCGCAAGTGAGGTGCAGTCAGACCGCAATAGGCCGTATATGAGCTTGCACCGATTCTTATAACATGGAATTGGAAAGGCAAGTGATTCTAACGGTTCATGTTCATAGGTACACAATGTGACCTATGGGGCAGACCGAACGGTACGGGGCACGAAAAAATAAGTCGAGGGAATTTCCCTCGACTTATTTTCTCTTTGATCCCAAGTTTATCTGAGCGACAACATTTTATTGGATATGCAGACTTGATCCACGACTCTCGCCGAATCTGCTATCCGGCTAAAGCTGGAACGAAAGTGGTCCAACCGGTACCGCCCCGCAGTGCGGCATCATTTTCATCTGAGAGGGTGAACAAGTAAACGGGCTGGTGGAATCCCTTGCTGTCGGTCATATATTCGAGCTTACAGTCAGTGACTCGCACTTGCCGTGGGGACAAATAGTTGAACATGGGCACATCACGCCAAGAGAACTGCCCAGCACAAAGGCGCTCATACGCCTCTTGGGAAGAGATAACTGCAGCATTTCCATGAAGGGTGCTGACAGAAAGATGGTTGTCTACCTTGTAGAGGATACCGCCCTCTGCCACCCAGCAGACCAATTCACCATTGGTAAGCACATCGTTTTCTACCACACATTCTGCCCGAAAAGCGTACCTTCCCGCGCGCTCGTCCGCGATGACAAAACTGGCCGCAGCGGGAATCTCGATGCCCAGCTTGTCCAGAGCGGCACGAAGGCCGTCCTCTGTGATCGCTCCACCCTTTTCGCTGTATCGTTGTTCACTGTCCACGCGATAATCCGTGTACTCGTAGGAATGATCATTGTAATACACCCACAGGGCATAGGTGCGGTGGTCAGAGTAGAAAGCTCTGCTGTCATAGTAATCTACATCGGGAGTACCGAATCGAATTTCCGCTCCCTGTCGCCCAACAAATTCTGACGCAAAGGCATCGCAATCCTTCCTTGTGAACGGCTCCGTCCGGTATACTCCGGACGGTCCGGGCTCATTGGACAAAGAACATTCCTGCACCCATTCGATTTCCTTGGTCTTCGCGTTGTAGATCGGACCGTCCGCAAGGTTGCCATAGGGCCGGAAATGATAGGTGAGGAACACACCGGCCAGAGCAGCGATGGACAGAACGGGAAAAATAACATAGACTCCGGCGGTTTTCCATTGTTTCCTCACCAAGCTGACGAACAGCATACAAAAGCAGTACCCCAGCATGGCCCCCAAAACATTGCATATCAGATCGTCCACATCGGCCTGTCCACGACCAAGGACATACTGAAGCAGCTCGATCACAAGAGATGTGCCGACCCCTGCGGTCAGCATCCAAAACCACCGTCGGAAATGCTTTACCGCAAGAGGAAGCAGTAAGCCCAGTGGAAGGAACATGGCGATGTTCAGCAAAGGGTTTAGCCAAATTTGCAGGGTAAAGTTATTCCACGCCTCCCAAAACGCCAAAAAGGGAAGGAGCTGGACGCCCGTTCGCATACCATCCATACGGTTCATTAAAGTGATGGCAGCAAGCCCACCCAAGTAGCACAACAGAAGGAGAAAGGCGACAGCTTGCCCTTTCGGAAAACATTTTCCTTCTCGACGGCACTTCAGGTTCAGCATAACAAGAATTACTGCACCTGCCGCCAAGCCGATCAAAGCGAGGGGAATTGCATTTCGAAAAAAATATAAAATGGTTCCGATAAAATCATGCACGGTAATCTTTCTCCCTTCAATAAAATCGTATGCGAGCGAAGAAACACGCCGAAAGGCGCACAACTCCGCCGCCTGTGAGGATGCGAAATTCCTATTCGGAACGGTTGGAATGACAGATACAATGTGTGTCTTGTATTTTGACCAAAAGGTTGGTTTCTTGTTCTTTTGATTATGAATATAATACCTCTTACGCTTTAATATACCTCGACGTCCGTCCCGCACCGATACGCTTTACCGAGCCGGTCTTAACCATTACCCCAAGGACGGCTTCGATGGTCGTGGGGCTGACATCGGGGAGAATTTTGCAGATATCAGCTTTGGAAAGCGGGGTCAGGCTGTTCAGAACAGTCGCTTCCACACGGGCCTTCTTCGTGATCTTCTTACCGTGTACCACTGCAAACCGCTTGTCCAACTCCTTATAGCACATATAGAGGGTGGAGAGGAAATTCTCAATAAAGGGGAAATAGGAGTTTTCATTCGTTTCCCAACCGGCAGAGGACTGCCGCAGGGCTTCGTAATAATACGCCTTATAGTTGTTGATCTGTTCCTCGAAGGACACATATTTCCCGGCGTCAAAGCCGTTTTTATATAGCAGCAGCAGCGAGAGCAGACGGGACATTCTGCCGTTGCCGTCCCGGAACGGATGGATGCAGAGGAAGTCCAGAATCACACATGGAATCAAAAGAAGCTGATTGATATTCGCATCGCTTCGGGCATCCAGATAGGCAAGCTCCAACTGCTCCATTGCTTTCGGTGTTTCGCTCGCAGGCGTAGGACGGAAGCGGACACGGCGGTTTCCGTCCGCATCGATCTCCAAAATCACATTGTCGTCCGTCTTGTACTGCCCGCCGTACTCATAGCCCGCAAAGCTCATCATCATTTCGTGCAGCCGCAGAATATCGCTCTGCCGGAAGTCAATGTGTTCGTAGCCTAAGTGGATCTCATTCAGCGCATCTCTGTACCCGGCGATCTCCGCCTCGTTGTGGTTCAGCGGGGCGCTGTTCTGATTGACAATGGCGGCGATACGCTCGTCGCTGGTCACAATGCCCTCGATGGCGTTGGAACTTTTGATGGACTGCACCTTTGCGACGGCTTCCAGCTCCGTGAAGATCTGCGTGTATTCGTCCTTGCGCACGCCTGCCATCGTTTTGAGCGCCGCAATATTGGAAGTGAGGTTCACAAGGTTTGCTGGCAGCAAACCGTTATTCAAAAAAGAGTAATCGAATTTTCTCATACAGCACCAGCCTTTCTGCACATAATTATAGCACACTATATGCAGAAACGCAAGCAATCATCTGAATTATCTGCATATTCTTTTTTAAAAATATGTGCAGATTAGGCTTTGAAATATGCAGCATAATAAAAAACGGCACGGAGTTTCCGTGCCGTTTGCGTTAGTTCGCTTTGATTATTGAAGTAGCCCACAGCATCAACACTTCCGCAGAAATAAATGTGCTGCAGCTTCATATCCGAACCACAGCACGGTCAAGCCTTTGGTGTTGGTTTCTTCGGGACCGCTGTCAGCAACGAAAAGTAAATCCGTCTTACTGCCGCAGACGAGCTGCGCCGTCCGGACAGGTTTTTGCCATCCGCTCGTGTCCGTCTGTATCTTGCTGATCATGAGGGTGACATCCTGCTACACAAGGCGGCGAAGAAAGCCTTTGACGAGCTGGACGTCAAAAAACTGCCCTCCGTCAAGAGCTTGCAGGAGGAATACGCCAAGCTGCTATCGGAGAAAAAGGCGGCGTATGCCGAATACCGGCGTTCGCGCGACGAGATGCGCGAGCTGCTGCTCCACAAGCAGAACGTGGATCGTATGCTGGGCAAAAACGAGCGCGAGTAGGAGAAGAAAAAGGAGCATGACCGGCAATAACGGTCACGCTACTAAGCGTTTCGCAGAAACGCGCAGCCGCGCATCTTTCGCGTTCAAGGGGTTTTAGGGGCGCTGCCCCTGACAAGCAGAGGGCAGTTTTCGCGGCGGCGGAAATTGCCTGAAAAGCAAAGTGGGTACCTCTTTGCCCTGCTTGCCATGTTTTCTACGTTTGTAAATTTGGGCTTAAAATAACACTGCTATCTTGACATTTGACGCAACCTGTGTATAATTAGATAGCAGTGCTATTTTTCTGGGAGGTGATTAGCATGAGTAAGAGTGAGGATACAAAACAACTGATTTTAGACACAGCCAAAAAGGAGTTCATGGAAAAGGGATATAACGATGCTTCCGTTCGCAGTATTGCAAAACAAGCTGGGCTGACCACTGGCGCAATTTTTCGGTATTTTGCCGATAAAGAAAGCCTGTTTGCCGCACTTGTGTCACCAGTTGCGGATCATATGTTGGATTTGTATCGCAAAGGCGGAGAACGGGGCTTCGCTTCTCTGACAGATGGCCATCCGGAAAATATGTGGAATATTTCTGATGAGGTTATTTCCGTACTGGTGGAGTACATTTTCGCAAACAAGGACGCTTTCTACCTGCTTATCAGCCAGTCTGCCGGAAGCGCCTACGAAAGCTTTGTGGATCAGCTTATTGAGGAAGAAGAAAAACAGACTTATACCTTTCAGCAGGAGATGATTCGCCAGGGCTATTCGTGCCGTCCATTGACGCTGGACGAAATACATATTCTATTTTCTGCACAGTATTATGCGTTCTTCGAGATTGTGCGTCATAAGCTGGAAAAGGACGAAGCACTTGACAGAATACATCTCATTGCAGATTTTTTCGGTAGTGCGTGGAAATTGTACTTTGTGTGAGGAGGTGTTTTTTGCCCATTAGTTAGCATACTCTAACTCTCGTCTTTTGTACCCGCCAAACATATTTTGAAAGGAGTTCTCTACATGAATACTATAACTGAAACGAAAAGATTTACCACGCGGGACGTGATGGTAATTGCAGCCATGATGGTCCTGACATTTGCAGTTTATGGAGCGGTTGGTGCTCTGACACTTCCGTTTCCGTTCCTGTACCTTTACTGCTCTGCCGGTATTCAAGAATTTTTCTGTGCAACCTTTTATCTTGTTGTTGCTAACCGACTGAACAAACACGGGATTTTGATGGTGTGGAGCACCGTGTTTGGCATCATCAGCGCCTTAGGCGGCTATGTGTTTCTGCTTCCGTATTTTCTGCTGGTGGGTGTGATTTGTGAGCTTGCCATGCTGGGTAAAGATAGCTACCGGAAACCCTTACGCAACGCCATGGGGTGGTCTTGTTATGGCCTCGGCATGATTATCGGAAACACTGTTCCGATCTGGGCTGCTTGGGAAAGTTATGTGGCAAAGGCATCCACGGAAGGCTTTTCTCAGGAGGTCTTTGATATGCAACTCAATATGCTCTCCAGCCCGTGGCACATGATTGGAGCCTGTGCGATCACGGTAGCTCTTGCCCTGCTTGGCTGCCTCTTTGGACAGCGTATTTTGAGACGCCATTTCCAGAAAGCAGGAATTGTAAAGTGATGGAAGCCGTAATTAACAACACAAAACTGATCCGCCGCGTCAACATTTTTGCGCTTTTGATATTGGCTGTTTGTGTCTGTGCCGTGGCTTTTCTCTGCAAAAACATGTGGCTGCATATTGCCTGCACCGCCGCACTGTTTCTTGTGATGACAATATTCGGGTATTGGGGAAAGGGACTGAAATTCTTAGTAGCTTTCCTCATTAGCTACGGATGGCTTACATTCAATGTGCGCCATGGTATCAATATTCCATCCCCCATGCTTTTTACTTTCCTGATCGAACTGATCCCCGTCTTTATGGCGGTCTATCTTGTTTCACAGGCTCCGTCGGGCAAGCTGACTGCTGCCCTCCGGCAACTGCCGCTTCCGTCCTCCGTAAGGCTGACGGTGATTGTCATACTGCGTTTTGTTCCAACGGTGGCTTCGGAGTTTTCTGATGTGCTGGATGCCATGAAGACGCGCGGACTTCTGCTCTCTCCGCTTCAAGTGGTTTTACATCCGCTTAACACCTTTGAATATGTGGTCGTACCGATGGTGTTTCGCTCCTTGAAAATTGCAGACGAGTTGGCGGCATCCAGCGTTGTTCGCGGGATTGAGAGTCCCTACAAGAAGGAAGGCTACTACTTAAACAAGATGGCTGTAAGCGATGGCGTCATGATTGCGCTGTTTATTTCAACAGCGGCCATGTGTATCTTGGTGTGAGGTGAGAAATTGAATCCAGCGATTGAAATTAAAAATCTCAGTTTCTCCTACGGAGACACGGAGAATCAGTTGAAGCATATCAATCTCAGCGTAGAAAAGGGGGAGGTCATCGTATTGACGGGCCCCTCCGGCAGCGGAAAGAGTACTTTGACCCGCGTGATAAATGGACTGATCCCCTATTTCTTCACGGGAGAGCTCAGCGGCGAAGTATGGCTATTCGGGAAGAACATGGCGGAGATTCCCTCATGGGAACGAGGCAAGTATGTCGGGAATGTATTTCAGGACCCGCGTAGCCAGTTCTTTGCCAATGAGGTAGCAGGTGAAATTGCCTTTGGCTGCGAAAACTACGGTGTCCCTCATGACGAGATCGTGAAAAGAGTTCAGGACGCAGCGGAGGCATTGAGCATTACGGACCTATTAGAACAGAAGGTTCGATACCTCTCTTATGGTATGCGGCAGCGGGTAGCAATCGCCTCTGCGGAGGCGATTGACCCGGATATCTATGTGATGGACGAACCCTCTGCCAATCTGGATATGGGAGCTACGGAGGACTTTGCTGCATTTGTCCGTCTTTTGAAAAAGCAAGGAAAGACGATTTTGATTGCGGAGCATAGGCTTTATTATCTGCGTGATATAGCAGATCGGATCGTCTATTTGAATAAGGGTGAAATCGTCAGCGTGATGACGCCGCAGGAAATGAATATTCTGCCCCATGCGCAGGTTTTCGAGTGGGGGCTTCGCAGTATGGAACTCTTGAACTTGCCATTCCCTGCTAATAGTGGTAAGGAAACTGAACTGAAGCCTTTGTTAAGCGTTGAGAGACTACACAAGCGGTTCGGCTTGCATGAAGTGTTGAAGGACGTTTCGTTTTCCTGCTCACCGGGAGAAATCGTTGCGATTGTGGGTCCCAATGCGGCCGGAAAGAGCACGTTGGGGAAATTGCTGTCAGGGCTCCTGAAGGAGGACGGCGGTACGATCCGCTTTGCGGAAAAGCCATTGAAAAAGAGCAGACGGCGCGGTGTGATTTGGTATATCATGCAGGATTTGGACAGCCAGTTATTCGGAGAAAGCCTGACCGACGAACTTTTGACTGGCAAAAAGGAAACGCCCACATTGAAACTGCGGGCGGACGAGTTGCTGACGCTCTTGAATTTGGCAGAGTTTGCAGACCGGCATCCGGCAACCCTGTCAGGAGGACAAAAACAGCGTCTTGCTTTGGCTGTCGCCCTGTTGAACGAAGCACCGGTCATCGTTCTGGATGAGCCTACCAGTGGCTTAGATGGCCGTAATATGCGCTCTGTCAGCAAGCAGCTTCACACACTTGCCCAAAAGGGCCATATCATCCTGATGATTACCCACGACTTGGAATGTGCCCTTGCCACTTGTAGCCGTGCGCTTGTGATCCGGGACGGCACTTTGGCAGATGACTTTCAAATTGATGACGCATGGCGGCTCATGGCCGCCATGCGGGAATAACAGGAGGCGCTATGGAAAAGAAAAGAAAATCCGGCACTGCTTATTTAATGCAGTTGGCCGGGAAGTATAAATTGCATCTGTTTGTATCTGCCCTGTTCGGGATTGCCAGCGCATTATGCTCGTTTGTCCCGTATGTCATGGTGTATCGAAGCATCTTGGTTTTGCTGGATGGTGAAGGAAATGCTTTGCGCTATGGCTTGATTGCCGCAGCGGCGATTGCAGGGAAATTCCTCTGCTCCATCCTTTCCGGGACATTTTCTCACATTGGAGCCTTTAACACGCTATACAACGTGCGCACGCAGATCAGCAGGCACATTGCAAAAGTGAATTTGGGATTCTTCACCGACCATGCTTCGGGTGAGATCAAAAAAGTCATCATTGAAGATGTGGAACGGATTGAGAGATTTTTGGCTCATCAGATTCCGGACGTGACCTCTGCAATATGCGCGCCTGTGATCGTATTCATTTACCTGCTCACGATCAATGTCCCCATGGCTTTGTGCTTGCTGGTGCCTGTGGTGCTGGGGCTTATTATTCAAGGTGTGGCAATGGCGATTACCGGGAAACAGATGCCGACCTATCATCGCCTGCTGGAAAAGCTGAACACGGCGATCATGCAGTTCATCAACGGGATGCCCGTAATGAAAGCCTACAATATGACCGCTGAGAGCTATCGGGACTATGCAGACACGGTAGAGGAATACAATGCGTTCTGGAAACGTTGCACCAAAAGTCAGGGATATACCTACGGCCTGTTTGTGGCATTGGTTGAAAGCGGAATCCTTTTTGCCCTGCCGCTGGGCGGCCTGCTCTACTTCCGGGGAGCATTGCCCATGCAGGATTATTTGTATTTTATGGTCATGAGTATGGTGTTTCTCTCCGGTCTGCTCAATCTGATGAATTTTGCCATGATGTTCAGTCAGATCATGAGCGGCGTGGGGCGAATCCAAACCATTATGGATCTGCCCTGCACAACAGAGGGAATACAGACCTTAGACCGCGCACAGCCTTATGGTGTGAACTTTGAGGACGTTACTTTCCGATATGACAAGATCGACGTGCTGAAAAACATCACGCTGTCTCTGCCAGCGGGCAGCCTGACCGCCTTTGTCGGGGCTTCCGGGGCTGGAAAAACCACCGCTGCACAGCTTATCCCTAAGTTTTGGGATGTCGCGGAGGGCAGCATCTGCATCGGCGGAAAGAACATTTTAGAATTGAAAAATGATAATCTGATGGACTTAGTGTCCTTTGTATTTCAAGAAACCTTTACGCTGCATGACAGTATTTATGAAAATATCGCCATTGGAAACAAGGAAGCTACGCCCCAGCAAGTAGAGGCCGCGGCCAAAGCTGCGCAGATTCACGATTTTATTATGAGCCTTCCGAATGGCTACAAAACTAAATTGGGCGAGGACGGCGTAAAGCTGTCGGGCGGAGAAAAGCAGCGAATTTGCATTGCGCGGGCAATTTTGAAAGATTCTCCCATTATTATCTTCGATGAAGCGACCAGCTTTGCGGACTTGGAAAACGAACATAAAATCCAGCTTGCCTTATCGCACTTGCTCAAAGGCAAAACCACCATCATGATCGCTCACCGGCTCCATACGATTACGGGCGCAGATCAGATTTGTGTATTCCACGAAGGACGCCTTTTGGAAAAAGGAAAACATGATGAACTGGTGTCAAAGGGCGGGCGGTATGCCGATATGTGGCGCAGTTATACGCAGGAGGTGACAGCATGAATTACACATTCAAAATGATTCGCCGGGTAGCCGGTAAAAATATAAAGTCTCTGTATCTACCCATTGTGCTGTCCTGTGTGGATGCCCTGCTTCACATGGGTATGTTCAGCACAATGATTATGACGATTATCGAGCTGATCGGCGGCGTCTTTACAATGCAAAGATTGACCTTGTACGGCGTCATTCTCGTACTGCTGTTTCTCATGCGGGCGATCCTTTTTTCCATAAACTATACGCAAGTACAGTATCGCGGTGCAGATATTTCGGCGCAGCAACGCCTTTCTCTCGGCGATCATATTCGTAGCCTGAATCTTGGGTATTTCAATAAGAACAGCATTGGCCGCCTCATGAGTACGCTGACTACGGATATTACAGACTTTGAACAGGTTTTGACACATTCTCTGGCGAGTTTGATAAAGGTGCTGTTCTTCAGCGCTCTGGCCCTCCTGTTTGCCTTTATGGTTTCATGGCAGTATGGACTGATTGCTACGGTGCTGATCCTGATTGCGTTCCCTTTAATGCGTCTGAGTGGCGCGATGTCACAGAAATACGGCGGCAGGCAGCGGGCAAGCGTTAGTCGTGTGATCTCCCGCATTGTGGAGTACATCAATGGAATCAGAACCTTTAAGCTCTATAACATGACAGGCGAAAAGTTTCAGCGCCTTGACGATAGCTTTACCTCCTTAAAAAAAGATTCCGTAAAACTGGAACTCTCGATTATGCCTTTTTCTATCTCCTTCAGTTTTGTGACCTCGTTGATTCTTCCGGCAGCGTTAATTTTGGCTCCGGCCTTATATCAGGCGGGAGTAATCGACACACAGCGCATGATCGCCCTACTGATGATAGGCGTATCGCTTTCCAGCATGATGGCAACGCTCGGCAGTCTGTACCCGGAATTGAAGTATCTCAGTAAGGCGGCGGAGAACATCTTACAGGTTCGGCAGGAGGCACCCTTGCCGTATCGTGAGGATGCAGCGCAGCTTAACGCATTTGATGTCAGCTTTTCCCATGTAAATTTCGCTTATGAGAAGAATGTACCCGTGTTGCATGACGTTTCCTTTTCTGTGAAGCCGGGGACGACGACGGCACTGGTAGGGCCATCCGGCAGTGGTAAAACCACGATCATCAGCCTGATTTCCCGGTTTTGGGATGTGTCAAAGGGCTCCATTACGATTGGAGGCTCAGATATTCGGGAACAGTCACCGGATGTGCTGACAGGGAAAATGGCCATCGTCTTTCAGGACGTTTATCTGCTGCATGACACCATAGCGAACAACATCCGGGTGGGAAAGCCGGGTGCGAGTATGGAGGAAATCATCGCGGTAGCAAAGGCAGCGCAATGCCACGAGTTTATTTCGGCGTTGCCGGACGGCTACGATACCGTGGTGGGCGAAGGTGGAAATACCCTTTCCGGCGGCGAAAAGCAACGAATCTCCATTGCACGCGCTCTCATCAAGGATGCACCTATCGTCTTGTTGGATGAAACCACTTCCAGTTTGGATGCAGACAACGAGAAAGAAATTCACAAGGCGTTAGACGCATTGATGAAAGACAAGACGGTGATTGTCATTGCGCATCGTCTGAATACGATCATCGGGGCGGATCAGATCCTTGTGCTGGACGAAGGAATAATTTGTGAGCGCGGAAACCACAAGGAGCTTTTGGCACAAAACGGATGGTATGCCCGTATGATTTCAGAGCAGACAAAGGCGCGGGAGTGGAGCATTACCTGACACCGCAAAAGATGCTTATACGCAAAACGGAGGAGCTTGCAAAAGCAAGCTCCTCCGCACTGGTATACTGTATCGCTGAAAGGTCAGTATTGAGGATACTGCTTCCACAGGCAATCCTCAATCGTTTTGATGGCATGAACCGTCTCGACATCATCGGCTCCGTTTGATAGAAGGGCGCAACCCCGATATACGCAGCCATTCTTCATCCTTAATTCTTCGGCATACACGCCGCTGTAGTCCCAGCCTCCATTGATCCAGCAACAGCTGATTGTACTGTCCCTCTTAGATTTCGCCGGATACTCCGGCAAAAAGGCTGCAGTATGCTGCGATTGTGTCTGTGCAAAATACACATCGTTACCTGTCCACACACCACCCATGTTTCGGATACTTTCTCTGAATGTACGAAACCTCATGGGCTGTACCTCAGAAGAGTGTATTCGGGGCGTTATCGGGCGCTGCATACGCTTCCTGCACCGGCATTGTCGCCGATTTTATCGGGTTCTGCAGATAGTATGCCGTCAGCCACGACTGGTAGTGGGTTTTGGTCATCAGCATAAGCTCGCTGAACAGTTCAAAAGTCATGCTGACCGAGACATGGTTTTCAGGATTCTTTCCGAACCGCGGTACGATCAGGCCTTTGGCGTTGGTTTCTCCGGGACCGCTGTCAGCAACGAAAAGAAAATCCGTCTTACTGCCGCAGACGAGCTGCGCAGTCCGCGACAGGCTTTTCCCATCCGCTCGTGCCCGTCCGTACCTTGCGAGCTTTTCCGCCGAAGTGCCGCCAAGACACTGATAGAGCGGCGTGCTGTCGCCATTTTTCTTCTTAACCTGCATTAGATAGCGCAATTCACCTCCCATCAGCTTCCGGCACAACTCCAACACCTCCGCCATATCGATGTAGATTTGAATGCTGTTGGTCTGACGCTGGCCGGAGGGCTTGCTGAGGTCGTAGGAGGCAAATGTAAAATGCGCTTTCCCGATCTCAAAGGCATCATTCAGACTTTCCACAAAGCAGTTGCGTGCATCGATGCGAATGATTTGGCTACGGTTGCGGTCATCATTCATGGCTGAGCCCCTTCCACAATGCCGGCAGCTGTTCAAGTGCGTCGATAAGACGGCCGCTGTTTTTTTGGAACTGTTTCCGGAAATCCTCCTGAATGTCATAATTGAGATACAGCGCCTGATAGGTGATGGACCAGACCCGCTCCATGGATTTGTCAGGAAGCATTTTCTCCAGCTCCACGATTTGCTGTCTTACAGAGAACAGCGCTTTCTGCCATGCAATAAAATCGTTGTCGTGGATGGGTATGCCGAAGCTTTCTACCCACTCGCGTACGGTATGCTCTTCGGAACGATCTCCGCACTCAATGGGGTTGATGATATACTGGATCCTGGCACGCTCAATGGCGTTCGGATCCGTTTCTTTCGCATCCAGCTTTATGCTGCGGCCCAGTGGGAACAGGGCGCAAACTGTAGGCTTTGCATTATGAACAGAACATTTCCGGTCCCTGAGCAGCGGGCAACGCTTAATAGATCCCCTCGGCTTGAGCCGTACAATGGGGATTCGGGAGTTTTGCCCCAGATATACTTCGCAATAATGCGCAATGGTGTCCCGTGGCGCAAGTCCCAGCTCCTTGGATATGTTGTAGAGGTCTTTGGGATTCAGGAGAATATCCTCCCGGTTGATGCAGCACTTCCCGCACTGTTTGCAGTGAAAACGAAAATGCTCATCCGTTCCGATGCACATCTCGTCGTAGTGCTCCACAATGTGTTGTAATCTTTGATTCATTTTACTTCTCCTTTTCATAGAATAATGGTCGGTTTGTGTTGGTTATGGCCGCTCCGCCAACAGGGACAGTGTCGCCTTGAGCTGTTGAAGATTTTTTGCATATTGCTTTAGGAAGGGCTGATCTAAGTCGAAATCTGAATACTTATATCGCCAGAACAGGAGCATCGCCTGTTGCCGATGGAATTCGGGTATCCGCCGCATGAGTCGTGCAATATCCCGAGCAGAACCAAGATCCATTCTGAGAAACGCTTTGTCTTCCTCGGTAAACCGCCGTTTCATCCATGCCTTTACATGAACGGCCGGGCCTTTGAAATGGTGTTCCTTTTCGCGGCTCACCAGATATTCCGGCTGGCCGTCATCTCCGATACCGGCAACGAATGGATAGATCCGGCAGGTTCTTGGTTTTGCCGCATGGACCATACACCGATTCTCTTTCAGAAAAATACAGGCGTCGTCAACACCTGTAACTTTCAGCATGAGCATGAAATACCCACATTCGTCCAGTAGGGCAAGTTCGGTATACCGCGCAATAAAGTCGTCCATGCAAATGATTCCCTTGTCCTTTTCCCGCAGCAGCCGTGTCAGCCGGAATACATCCGGACTTTCCAAGGGAACGCTTTGCCGGACATGGCGGCAGCACTCGCCGCAGCAGGTGCAGTGAAAGGGGACCCTCTCACGAGGAGAGATTCTGTGCGTTGTTGATAAGACTTCTTCGATGTTCATTGTGATATTCTCCTTTTAGGCCACAGGAGGCGCCGATAATTCGACGCCTCCTGTTTGTGCTGTAAAGCCTGATTTATTTTTGTGCTCAGCGTTTGGTTTACCCCTTTCAAAAGTGAATCCGCTTGAACCCGATTGGCTCACAGTAATAGAACTCGCTTTCTCCTGATGCAAGAAATATTTCCACCACATCGGAGACCGAGAGCGACCGCCCTTTGTAACCGGAAGGGTGCTCCATGTTGAAAACATAGAAGATATCCTCCAGTGTTTGCGCAGAAACTTCTCCGGCAAAAACGCAGTCGTAAAGTTCTGCAGGGACTCGACCATTGCTGACCGATATGATGTGATTCAGGCTCTGAAACGCAAGACGGTTCTCATCGCGCTCTATCGCAATCTGGTAGATGGCAATTTTCACGACAATGCACCTTCTCTCTCATACAGATCCTCTGTGTCCACGCTCTGCAGTCGATATGGTTCTTCGCACTGTGGATCTTCCGGAAAACGATTCTGCCGATCCGGTATGACTGCACGCAGCACATTGCGTCCCGTTTCCCGAAATTCATCCAGACGGATATCGCAGTCGGCATAGATGCCGGATACATACCTACCGGCCTGAAAGCGTTCTCCTTCCTGAACCCTAATCCCCAATGTGTTGAGGATCCTTCCGATTTCACGGGGAGGAAGACTCAGGACCACTTGAAAATCCGGGTGGCCATATTTCTCCATGCCATGAGTATGCGCATTGCAGGTATAGGGCAGGAATCCTTTTTCCTCCTTCCCGCACTCGTCACAGGCTCCGTTTGCTACAAGATGGATGATCCAGTCGATATTGTTGTTCATACTGCACCTCATACTTTCTGAATGGAATACACGCTATTGCGCGTTTCAATCACGGTAGCTTCCTGTGTGTCTGCCAGAATAGCACAGACTGTGGAAGTCCTTCGGTATCCGTCAGTCTCCTGAATATAGGCCGGCAAGCCGATATGTATAGGGTATAGAAGCTTTCCTGTCAGACAGATCTCGGGTTTAACCGCATCAGGCATCCTCTTCGCCTCCTTCCAGAATGCGGCACATCTCGCGCATGGCATCCGTCAGGTCGGCAGAGAAATCTTCCCAGTTTGACAGAAAGGTAGTAAGCGATGCCGGATCGTGAAATACAGCGTCATCCAATACCAGGATTTCATAGTCTTCCTCGTCCATACTGTTGTAGGGTAGACTCAGATAGCCGTCTTTTGTGGCCAGGATAAACGCACCGGCATGGATTCCGTCGCAGATGGGATAGCGCCAGCACAGCTCATTTCCGTGCGCGGCATAATAGCGCAGCCTAATATCACTGAGCGTGCGGTCAGTACTGTCGTTGTCTTTCAAGTATGTCAGAACCTCTTTGGCCGACATCAGCGTATCCGGATTGAGCGATCTTAAAAGACCGCTCACCGTGTAAGGCCGCGTTTCCGAGCTGACAAAACCGATCAGCCAGAGTGCATCGTCCTCGACCATCTCACACTTCCAGTCCGCCTGTAAAGCGGCCTTCAAAAGAAGTGAGCCAAGTGTCATGCCGAAACCGTGTACGTCCTCTGAATCCTCCGGCAGAGTTTCCATGCGGGTCTCCGCGTCTGCTTGTACAGCATCCAGCAGCCGATTCAGATTAGCAACCGAAAACAGCCCATGCAGTGCACGGGCGCCCCAGTATCCTTGATCCTCCGGCCACACACGCAGAAGAAACCTTCGGCCCAGAACAGCCTTGATCTGATCTGACAGCAACTTTGCGATATCATCCCACGCAAGTCGGTAGGCTTCATATGCCTGGCTTTTATCAATCACCTTTTCCATACTCTGTTTCCCTTTCCGGCCGATATGGCCCATAATACTGTGTGTCCTCCGCATCGGAGGTGTAGACGCCGATGCAAAGTTCGTGGCAGGGGCTGTGCTCCGAGTTGTATTCCGCAAAGCATACGAGCTCCTCCGGCTCGCCATCCCGCAGTAGATACAGATTGATGGCCGGATAGGTCGTATCTGCATAAGCGACAGCTCGAAGATGTGTGCCGTCCGGCAGGGGCAGCGTGATGTGCGGATACGAAACGGTGTCCGGCATCGGCGCCTGCGAAAGAGAGAACCGCTTTCGTCCCGTTCTCCCGTTTTCAGAGAATCGCTTTCTCGCCTGATCCAGTTCGATCTGCAGTGCCGTGAAGATCTGCTCGACGGCATCGGCGTCATAGGCATAGGTGTTTGTTCCGGAGCAGTTGCCCAGAAGGCGCAGCATCCGAATAGTTTTGTTGACGCGCGCCTCCGCCACGCGACGGAAACGTGCATTCTTGGTTTCTTTCATTTTGTGACCTCCTATTGTTTTCTACACAATCCACGAGAACTACGCACGCGCCCCGCCTCATCACAGAAAACGGAGTTCCAATGCGGTGATTGCGCCATCCTGTTTATAAGCATATACGCCATAGCATCCGTCGCCGTACCCGGACGAGCTATAAAAGCCGTCCTCTATCAGCCATGCATCGCCGTTACGGACACGGTCACAGAACCTGCCCCATTCCTCGTCGCTGTAATCCGGTTTATTGTGGAAAAACCCAGCCAGCCCGGCGTCAACGCCTATACTCCCGATTTCCTCCATGTCCTTCTGGCGCGGTATATCACCGTTTCGGTATATCCCAATCGCACCAACCAGTAAATACGAATACGGTGTACCGTCCTCATACTTACCTTTGTCGGTATGACGCCAGACATAGCAGGCATATTCGCCTTCACTGATTTTCACATTGTTCATCCGGCACCAGACGTCTTTGTCGTAACAGGGGTCGGTGATATCCACGCTGCCGTGGAAGTCCATGACCCCGATCTTCGTTTTTCTCATTATGTGTCCTCCTAACTGTGAGTATTTACGAGAAACGATTTGCCTTCTGCGGAAAAATCACAGTTGGAACAGCTCCAAATATCCATTTCGTCAGGATAGTGCGTGACCTCAACGCACTCATTCAACGCTTCCAAAAAAGTGCCGTTGCAGTCGATTTTCCAATCCTGCGTAACATGTGCTGTGACCTCGAAGCTCTTGGCTCCGCAGACAGGACAACGGTATTTGTGGTTTGTCATCTTGATTTCCTCCTGAGACCGGAAACGGAGCAGGGAATCCCTGCTCCGCAACCGTTGTGCCGCCTGCCATTCAGGCCAGCATGTCCTCGAATTCCTGTTCAGTCAGCGTTTTTACGCCCAGCTGCTGTGCTTTGGTCAGCTTGCTGCCGGCTTTTTCGCCAACGATCAGATAATCGGTTTTCTTACTCACAGCACCGGACGGATGGGCGCCCAGAGAAATCAGCTTCTCCTGGATGCCGTCACGGGTGTAATGCTCCAGCTTTCCGGTAGCAACGACGGTCTTGCCTGCGAAGGGGTTATTCATGGTGGTTTCCATAGTCAAATTCTCCTTTGTTTCAAATTGAATTTTTCTCAGCAGCGGACGCCAGAGCTTTGCTTCCTGAGCATCCGCATACCAGGTATAAATGTTGTTGTGCATGGTCTCGCCAAAATCCGGCAGTTGTGTGAAATCGAAGCCGTTGAGAATTGCCGCCTCAAACTCAGCCCATGAGCCATGGAAATAGCGATCCAGATCCCGGCCTGCATGGCGCCCAACCATGGGGATGCCCAGACCGGCGATGAACTTTGCCAACGTACAGCAGCGGCTTTTTTCGATCGCGGCCTGCAGGCGTTCGAAGGACTTCTCGCCGAACCCCTCCGTCTTGATGATCTCCTCACGATGCCGTTCCAGTTCATACAGATCGCCAAAATTGTGAACCCAACCATGGCCAATGAGCTTTTCCAGTGTTGTTGCCGAAAGACCTTCGATATTCATGCGGGTCTTTTCACAGAAATGCGCAAACTTCTGCACCAGCTTGGCTGCACAGTGCGGATTACCGCAATACAGCTGCCGCGTGCCACCCGATGTGCACTTCACCGTTAGCGGTTTGCCACAGCAGGGGCAGGTCATGGGCAGCATATAGGTGTTGCTCTGCGTTTTATTGTCCGCAATCTGCGGAATGATCATGTTCGCTTTATATACGCGGATCTTATCTCCGATACCAAACTGGAATTCATCAAAGACATCCAGGTTGTGCAGATACGCACGGCCAACAAGCGTCCCATCGATGTTGACTGGGTCGAACAAACCGGTAATGCTCACCATACCGGTTCTGGTCGTAGCCAGCTCCACGCCGCGAAAACGCGTGCTATAGAGTTCATCGGCCCACTTGAGCGCAATCAGGCGATTCTCGTGATGTCCGGTTGCTCCAAGGCTTTTGCCATAGCGGAGGTCTTCATATTCCATGACGAGACCATCCACCGGATATGCGAAGTCTTTGGGTTCCATGCCGGCAACTGTATCTCGGATGTCCTGCCCGCTGTGCCCGGCATCCAAAAAGATATACGGCACAACCGAGAAACCGCTGCGCTGCAGAAATTGCTGCTGCGCAAGCTTGCTCTCAGGTTCCAGATGGTCGCTGACCAGTTCGAAAGCCCAGAACTCCAACCGGCGCTTGCTTGCCTCACCGGCGTCAAGCTTTCGCGTGCTGCCGGAGGCCAGATTCCGCGGATGGGTATAGGGCTCCTCCAGACTGGCGTTGATTCTGCGGAAGCTCTCCCATGAGATGACGCCCTCTCCGCGTACCTCAAACGATTCCTTCGTGGGGATCGTCAAGGGCACGTTTCGGAAGGTACGCACCGTGTGGGTCACATCCTCGCCGATGATGCCCTCGCGGCCGCGGGTGATGGCCTGCTTCAGTTTTCCGTACTCATACCGCAAAACCAACGTAAGCCCGTCCATCTTCCAGTTCAGCAGAACAGCACGTCCTGCTGCAAACCGGATCAGATCCTCAATGGACTTCGTCTTGCCTGCAGACAGCATGGGCTTTGTATGCCGCACCTCCGCCAGGCTTTCCAAAATCTCTCCGGAAACCTTCTGCGTCGGCGAGCCGGAAAGCACCAGCCCGGTATCATGCTCCAAAGCGGCGAGCTCCTCTGTCAGTCGGTCATATTCCAGATCCGTCATAATAGGAGCATCGTTTTTGTAGTAGGCGATGTCTGCTTCTGTGAGCTGCTCGATCAGTTCGCGCATCCGCTCCAGATTTGTGTTGTTCTTTTCTTGCATAATGCTTTTCCTTTCCGTTAATAGATTTTGCTGAGATACTGCCGGACAGTCTGAAGCCGATCCTGCGCGGCATTCTCTGCGTCAGGGTCGGCTCCGTTAAAATCCATGTCCAAGACCTCAACATCGAATTTGTAAGGGCAGGCTCCGAACACTTCCCGAACCATTCCGTCCTTGACAACGATGACGACTTTATCCGTTCCCATCACCCCCTTCCTTAGGATGAGTGCATGGGTGGACCGGCATCCAATCACCGCATTTCCGGCAGTACAGCTTACCATTGCTTCTGTCACGGATATTTTTGAACTGCATTCCTGTCATTTCGTGGAGTTTTCCACACCCGGAACACTTGAGCCATAGAATCTCTGCATTGCAAAGCACTTCAGGGCGATATTTCCGGTTGAATGGAATAAAATCGCACCACGCCGGATTGTCCGGCAGCCGCGCCATATGCAAACTCAGCACATCCAGTTCAAACTGAGAAGGACTTTGTTCCCAATGGCTTTGCTCTCTTTCCCATGCGAAAAGCTGCTGATATAGCTCCTGCTCGCCGGATTGCCGGATCAGTTGTTTTGCCAGTCGGGTCCACTCGGCTTCCGGCAGATCTCCGATATCGGTCATCACACCGTGCCGATAGCCGAACACCTTATCTCGGCCTTCGCCGGAGATGAGGTAGCTCCGTCCGGTATAGTAGTGAACACGCAGATCCGCAAAGGTCAACGCATGCTCGGTATTCCCGATGTTATCCATCTGCATCACCTCACAACGCGAGTCTGCGGCTTTCCTCCGGAAGCACCTGCTTAAAAAGCTGCATATACCGCTGAAAGCCCTCTGCGGTCAGCGGCCCTTTCAGGGATGTTTCGCTCCAACAGATGAGTTCTTCTTCCGGGACACTGTAAGCAGCTGGGATAAATCCGGCTCCGTCATAGTGCGGACAATTGGGTCGGACTAGCTTTTGCAGCTCCGCCTTGGTTGTGGCGGAACCTATCATCCGGCATTTCTTGTCTGCAATGGCATAGAGCAGCTTCGGCATATAGCCAAGCTGCCGGTAATAATGCAGATACCGCTGAAGCTCGCTAATGGCTCCAAGGCGGAGCTTTTTGACTCGTTCAGGCGTATCTGAGGCGGCAATCTCCGCAATACACGGGATGATCACCATCATGTAATCGTCTTCCACTGGCATTTCCTTTCTGCATTCCTGCATGTAATATCTATCTGTACGGGTATGCCGAAAGGCTCCCCGGAGCAAAGGGTAAGGGAGCGGTTAGGCTCCGATCTATATAAAAAAGCGCTTAAAGAACCGAAGCTCTCTAAGCGCTTTTGGACCCAAGGATCCCAGATATGAAATTGTCAGCAGGGAGGGGGGCATACTCCCCGCCGTCCCCGTCTGTGCCTCTGTTTGTGAGAGGCAGAAGAAACAAAAAAGTGCCTGAAGACGTTCATCCTCAGGCACTGTGTTACTCATTCACTATAATTGCTCGGTGGCAATTCTGAAACTTACATAAACATTATAGCAGGGATTCTGCCATTTCGCAAGTGGAACCTTGAAAGTTCCTGCTATAGGCTGAATGCTGCAAAGTCAATGCTCATATACGGTGAAGAAGCAGAAGACAAAGCTATGGTCAAAATGCCTCGCTATCGCGCCGATAGTCAGTTCAATAGCAAAACAGGCAGCTTTCGCCGACTCTCACGCAGAAATACGACTTAGGCGGAAAGCTGTCTGTTTTTTTGCAGGCTGCTGCTTTATTGCCCAATCATTTCCGCATCAACCAACCGACAATATCGGTTGTCTCCTTCCTCATATAACTCAAATGTACCACTAACCGTAATCTCGCTGCCCAGCTCCGGATAATCATCCGGATAGGTATGCTTACCGGTCAGTACAAACTCCAATCCCTGTGAGCAGCAAGCCATTGCATCGCCAATGATACAGGTGAAGTATTGGGCTTTCGTATCAGGGTTTTCGTAATATACAAATTGTCCCGTCATTTTAATGGTTTTTCCAATATAATCACCGGGGGCGTTCATCATATTATAGACTTCGGAATATACCATTGTACTGCTAAGCCTTGTGAGGTCAACATCAACACCGTCTGTGCTTTGCGTTGGTTCAGAGGCTGCAGGCTTAGACTCCGATTTCTTTTCTGAGGGCTGTTTTTGTGAAACAGAAGCCTCTGGCGCTTGGTTATCGGCTGAATCAGCTGCAGCAGTCACTTTATCTTTTTCACCTCCGCAGGCGGCGAGAGGGAGAAGAGTTAGGGCAATCAGCAAAACGCACAATAGTTTTTTCATCTGCGAACACCTCCCAATACCGTGCCTGCCAGCCACGACAGACCGAAAGCGCCGATCTGAACGGCGACGATGGTGGAGCCTACCGGCGTACCGGCGAGAATGGACGCCAGAATACCGAGCAGCGCACAGAAAACCGAAAGGACTGCCGCGCAGATGGTCACGCTGCGAAAGCTCTTGAACATCCGCATGGCGGACAGTGCCGGGAAGATCACCAGTGCAGAGATCAGCAGGGAAACCCACAAGGTTCATCGCCAGCACGATGATGACCGCAACGATGACGGCGATCAGCAGGTTGCAAAGCCCCGCCTTCGTGCCGGTCGCCCTTGCGAAACTCTCGTCAAAGGTCACGGCAAAGATCTTATTGTAAAACAGGATGAACACCGCCATGACCAGCACCGACATTCCCACGCACAGCCATACCTCTGCGGGAGACAGCGTCAGAATGGAGGTGGAGCCGAACAGCGTGCTGCACACATCGCCGGAAAGATTGGACGAGGTGGAAAAGATGTTCATCAGGAGATAGCCGATGGCCAGTGCCCCGACTGAGATCATGGCGATAGCGGCGTCGCCCTTGATTTTCGTATTCTGCCCGGTGCGCAGGAGCAACACGGCGCTGAGGATAGTAACGACCATTGCAAGAGGCATTTTGTTGGTGATCTGCAGCACGGCGGCAATGCTTGTGTACGGTAAAGAAGCAGGCAGCAAAATGATAGACAGAAAGCCTCGCTATTCCACAAAATTCAATTACAAATCTTGATAACCGCTGCAATACTGGCCATGAATCCCATAAAGCAGTAGGCGAAAAACTTGATACGCTTCACATCGTAGCCGATCTTCTGCGCTGCCTTTTCATTGCCTCCTACGGCGTAGATGCCGCGGCCTAGCATCGTATACCGAAGGAAAAGCGCAGTCAAAATTGTTAATACCACCATAATCAGGAATGAATACGGAAGCGATGCGCTACGGCCGGTCACCTCGTTTTCGACCGTGAGAAGATACGTTGTACCAAATTCATTAAAACCGGCCGGCAGGCGGTTTTGCGCTGTGGCGTCCAACACACCCATCAAAAAACCGTAGGTTACATTCATCATGCCTAGTGTAATAACGAGGGGCGGCAATCTTATGTAGCCTATATGATAACGATGGATAGCTAAATTCAATTACTTTTTCTCCTTCTCCCCGTAAAGAAGCTATGCTATTTGCGGGGAGATTGAGATTATCAAGATTCGTATAAAAAAGATAAATCATGAAGAAAACCAAATATAGGTGATGCCACCACAGCATTGCGCAAAGCAGTAAGTCTTGAAAAAGATTTGCTGCTTTTGCGCCCATTTTTGGCATTTCAAGAAATCGGTTGGAGTAAGAAGTGAGAAAAGAAAATATGAAGAAATTCACGGGCGCATTTGGCAAAACGTACCCCCCGCCCACCGTAGTAGTGGTGAAATGGAAAATGAAAATATTTTGCAAAAAGTGAGCTCGCGACGACCTCGCCGGTGTTGTATTAGCAGAAGGGAAAAGTTTTGCAAAACCGCCTTTTTTCTATCCTGCTGATTGTACTGATAGCAAAAGAAGCCGAAGGAGGAAGAAGCGCGGAAGTCACAGAGATTCTACCGAGGTGCCATAATTCGCCGTTCAATCATTCTGCCCCATCGGAATCTTGTTGGGGAGTGCCTTCCCCAAACCCTGCTTTACCCCTGCGGGGAAAGAAAAACGGCTGAATCGCATTTGTAAACAATCTGTGAACTTTTCAAAACGAGGGGTACGGTTTTTGCCGATTTTTCTTGAGGTATATGAGGAGGTATTTACACGCGCCCGCTACATGGGCGCCAATAACAGAAAGGAAGTGCAGCCCATGTCCCGCAAACAGTACGACACGCCGCGCCGAAAGCGGGTAGTCAAAACCCGGCTGACCGAGGAGGAATACGCCGACTTTGCCGCCCGCCTTGCACCCTACGGTATCAGCCAATCCGAGTTTATCCGCCGTGCCATCCGGGGCGCGACCATCCGCCCCGTCGTGACCGTTTCCCCGGTCAATGACGAGCTGCTGTCCGCCATCGGGAAGTTGACCGCCGAATACGGGCGCATCGGAAGCAACCTCAATCAGATCGCCCGGACGCTGAACGAGTGGCACAATCCCTATTCGCAGCTTGCGGCGGAGCTGCGGACGGCCTCTTCCGACCTTGCCGCCTTGAAGTTTGAAGTTCTCGAAAAGGTAGGTGAAGCCGTTGGCAACGTTCAAACATATCAGCTCTAAGAACGCCAACTACGGCGACGCTGAAAAATACCTGACCTTTGAACACGATGAGTTCACCATGAAGCCCACCCTGGACGAGCAGGGACGGCTTGTGCCGAGGGAGGACTTCCGCATATCCACGCTGAATTGCGGCGAGGAAGATTTCGCTGTTGCCTGTATGCGCTCCAATCTCCGCTACGGAAAGAATCAGAAGAAAGACGACGTAAAGAGCCACCACTACATCATCAGCTTTGACCCACGGGACGGCCCGGACAATGGGCTGACCGTTGACCGTGCGCAGGAGCTGGGCGAGAGGTTTTGTAAAGAGCAGTTCCCCGGACACCAAGCCCTTGTCTGCACCCACCCGGACGGACACAACCACAGCGGAAATATCCATGTTCACATCGTCATCAACAGCTTACGCATTGAAGATGTTCCCTTGCTTCCTTACATGGACAGGCCTGCCGACACCCGCGCCGGTTGCAAGCACCGCTGCACCGACGCGGCTATGGAATACTTCAAAGCCGAAGTCATGATGTGCCACCGGGAAAATCTCTATCAGGTAGAACTTCCCGACGAATAATGCCCGACCTATCCGACGCAGTAGCTAAGTGCCGGATAGGAACGGCAAAAAATTTTACACTTCTTATGCTTCTTTATCACACACAAGCCAATGCCCACGGCTCCAAACGCCACATGGGAAAGTCCGTCGCCTATGAACGAAAAGCGTTTCACCACATGCCTTCATCAGGCATGATGATTCAGAGTCACTGCTAAAGATACGTGTCTTTAATCCTTAAAAGACCGTTGGCCTTGCGCGCAGAGCGCGGGTCAGCGGTCTTTTGCTCTCCAGCCGCAGAAGGCGGCGGCAAATTTGCAGTTCAGCGTTTTATGGCAGCGAAATGGGCATTTTTTGCAATAATCTGCGCATTGTTGTGCATTGTATTGCATCGAAGTATCCGATATGATGAATTTACAGTAAATAAGCATGAAAAGGAGCGCACACATGAACGCAGCGGAACTGATCGAATATATCCGCACTGCCGAAAAGAAAACGCCAGTCAAGGTCTACATTTGGGAGCGTTTTCCGACGAGCTTTCCGAATGCCAAGGTCTTTTCGGCCGGGGACGGGGCAAAAATCGTATTTGGCGACTGGCGGGATATCGGCCCCGCCGTCCAGGCGCAGCAGGATGCCATTGCCGATATCGTGATCGAAAGCAGCTGCCGCAATTCAGCCGTTCCTCTGCTGGACACGAAGGGGCTGAACGCCCGGGTCGAGCCAGGTGCCATCATTCGAGAGCAGGTCGAGATCGGGGAGGGAGCCGTCATCATGATGGGCGCCATCCTCAACATCGGCGCAAGCGTGGGCGCAGGAACCATGATCGACATGGGCGCGGTACTCGGAGGCCGCGCAACGGTCGGCGCACGCTGCCACATCGGCGCAGGCGCAGTGCTGGCCGGGGTGATCGAGCCTGCAAGCGCGACGCCCGTCGTCGTGGAGGACGAGGTGCTCATCGGTGCAAACGCCGTGGTGATCGAGGGCTGCCGCATCGGCAGGGGCGCAGTCGTTGCGGCGGGCGCGGTCGTCATCTCGGACGTACCGCCCGACACCGTGGTTGCCGGATGCCCCGCGCGTATCATCAAGCGTAAGGATGAGACCTCCGCCGCCAAGACGGCGCTGGTGGACGCCCTGCGGGAGCTTTGAGCCGCAGGCGCATGACATTCAAACACGCACAAGAAAGGGTTTCAGATATGCAAACGCTCACCCCCATGACAGTGGACAGAAGCGCCCTGCACCGCATCCCCGAGCTGGGCGACGAGCTGCCCAAGACCATGGACTATTTACAAGATGTCCTCGGCACGCTCGACTGCGAGGTGCTTTTCCCACTTGACAGCGCCGTGTGCGCCTATTTTGACTTCGGAGCGGCGGATACGCTGGCATTTCGCGCGGAAATGGACGCGCTGCCCATCGCGGAGCGGACGGGGCTGCCGTTTGCCTCTCAGCACAGCGGAAAAATGCACGCCTGCGGACACGACGGGCACATGGCGATGGTGCTGGAGCTTGGCCGCAGGATCCGCACGAAGCAGGTGCTTCCGCACAACATTCTGCTGCTGTTTCAGCCCGCTGAGGAAACGACCGGCGGCGCCAGACGGCTTTGCGAAACAGGGGTCTTGGAGCGTCTGCGCGTCAAAGCCGTATTTGCCCTGCACCTCTGGCCGGGTCTTTCTGCCGGGACGATCGCCGGTTTGCCCGGCGCCATGATGGCGCGCTCGGCCGAGGTGACGTTCACCGCCGAGGGGCGCTGCGCACATTTCTGCTCCGCCGCCTCTGGCCGTGACGCACTTGCAGCCTGCGTGGAGTTTTACAGCCGGGCCGCGGCATTGCCGCTTCCGCAGGCTCCGCAAAGTCTGCTCGGCTTCGGGCGCATGGAGGCCGGAAGCGTCCGCAATGCAGTTGCCGGAAGCGCACGGCTGGAGGGCAGTCTGCGCGCGCTCGATGATGCTGCGTTTTGCAGCATCCGGGAGGCGCTGGAGACGATCAGCCGCCATGTCGCGCAAACCAGCGGCTGTGCGGCCGCCGTCCATTTCAGCGAGGGCTACCCCGCTGTTGTGAATCCGCCCGATCTGCTCCGCAGGGCTTCTGCGCTGTTTCCCATCGAGGCGCTGACCGCGCCAACCATGGCAAGCGACGATTTTTCATACTATCAGCGGCGGCTTCCCGGCCTGTTTCTGTTTTTGGGCTGCGGCGAGACATCGGCGCTGCACACGGCGGTGTTCGATTTTGACGAGCGCGTGCTTGAGACCGGCGTGCGCTATTTTGAGGCAGTCGCGGGAGGAACGGTATGGTAGACAGGCTCTGCACCTCGCTCGGCGGGCTCTCTTTGAGTGCCATTCGCCGCTATACGGCTCTTGCCGCGGAGCGTGAGGACTGCATCACGCTGACCATCGGCGAGCCGGATCTTCCCACGCCCGCACCCATATGCGAGGCCGCCGTCCGCGCACTTGCAGGCGGCAGCACCCACTACACCGCAAACCAGGGCAGCGCTTCGCTCCGTGCGAAACTCGCCGCCTATGAGGCAAAAACGCGCCAGCTTGACTACGGACCGGACGAGATCCTCGTCACCGCCGGTGCAACGGAGGCCATTTACTGCGCGCTGACCGGCGTCCTCGACCCCGGCGACGAGGTCGTGATCCCGACGCCCGCCTTTGGGCTTTACGAGACCGTGACACGGCTCGCAGGCGCTGTTCCCGTGTGTCTGGACACCGCCCGGACGGGCTTTCAGCTGACATATGAAGCGCTCTGCGCCGCCATCACGCCGCGGACAAAGGCGCTCGTGCTCAACAGCCCGAACAATCCAACCGGCGCGGTATATACGGAAGCCTCCCTTGCGGCCGTCTGCCGCGCGGTCGGAGACAAGCCCATCTTTATACTCTGCGACGACGTTTACCGCGGGCTGTGCACGCGGCCCTGTCCGGATCCTGCGGCCCTGCCCGGCCTGCGGGAGCGGCTTTTGATCGCCCAGAGCTTTTCAAAGCCGTGGGCGATGACGGGCTGGCGCATCGGATATCTCATGGGCAGCGCGCCGGTCATCCGAAAGCTCACTGCGCTCCACGGGCATATTCTGACCTGCGTACCCAGCATGCTCCAGGCCGCCTGTGAGACGGCGCTGGAAACCGACACGGCGCCGATGCGCGAGACCTACGCAAAAAGGCGGGCGCTGGTGCTGCGCCGCCTCCATGCGATGGGGCTGTGCTGCCCCATCCCGGAGGGCGCGTTTTATGCCTTCCCGGATATCCGTGCCTTCGGCCTTCGCTCCGATGAGTTCTGCCTTCGTCTGATCGCGGAGGCCGGGGTCGCAGCAGTACCCGGAAGCTGCTTCGGAACAGAAGGGCATATCCGCATATCCTACTGCTGCGGCGAGCAGACGCTCGAACGCGGCATGGATCGTCTCGAGGCATTTCTGGAAAAGCTCAAACAGGAAAGAAGAACTTGACGACCTACAGAAACAGGAGGTAGCTCAAATGAAACAGAAAACACTTTTCCGCGGCATCGCCACAGCGCTTGCCACCCCGATGACATCTTCCGGCGCCATCGACTATGACGCCTACGGCAGACTCATAGACTGGCAGATCGAAAGCGGCGTTGCCGGGCTTGTCACCTGCGGTACAACGGGCGAGGCGTCCACAATGACCGCCGAGGAGCACCGCCAGACGATCGCCTTTGCCGTAAAGCGGGCCGCCGGGCGCGTGCCGGTCATCGCAGGCACCGGCGCAAACTGCACCGAAAAAGCCGTCGAGCTGACACGGTTTGCCTGCGCCGCCGGAGCGGATGCCTGTCTGGTGGTGACGCCCTATTATAACAAGGCCACACAGCGGGGGCTGATTGCCCATTATACCGCCATCGCGGATGCATCAGATAAGCCCGTGATTCTCTATAACGTTCCCTCCCGCACGGGCTGCAACCTGCTGCCCGAGACCTGCGCCGCACTTGCCGGGCATCCGCGCATTGCCGCCGTAAAGGAGGCAAGCGGAAACCTCTCGCAGATCGTATCGCTGTTTCACAAGGCAGAGGCTCATCTGGACGTCTATTCCGGCAACGACGATCAGATCGTGCCCATCCTCGCCATGGGCGGCGAGGGCTGCATCTCCGTGCTCTCCAATGTGCTGCCCAAGGAGGCGGTTCGGCTGTGCGAGCTGTTCTTCTCCGGCGATGTGCGCGGCGCTGCGGCGCTCCAGTGCCGTCTGCTGCCCGTCATAGACGCGCTGTTTTCCGAGGTCAATCCCATTCCGGTCAAGGCGGCGCTGGCAAAAATGGGCTACGGCACCGACACGCTGCGTCTTCCGCTCACCCCGATGGAGGAAGGACGCCGGGCCGTCCTTCTGAACGCGCTCGAAGCATGGGGTGTTTGAGATGACAAGGATCCTTCTGCACGGCGCAAACGGCGCGATGGGCAGAGCGCTTCGCGCGCTGCTGGACGCCGGATTTGCGGACTGCACCGCAGGGCCCATGGTCAGCCGCAGCGGAAACGGCGCGTTTGCGTCCTTTTCCGAAGTTCTGGAGCCTGCCGACATCGTGCTCGACTTTTCCTTTCACACCGCGACCGAAGGCGCGCTTGACTTTGCGCTGGAGCACAGCCTTCCCATCGTGATCGGCACCACCGGACACACGCAGCAGGAGCGCGCGCGCATCGAGCGCGCCTCAGAGCAGATCCCCGTCTTTTTTTCCGGCAACATGAGTCTCGGTATTGCGGCGCTCTGCGGCCTTGTGCGCGAGGCCGCGCGCCTGTTTCCAGAGGCGGAGATCGAGATCGTGGAGACGCATCACAGCCGCAAGGCGGACGCTCCGAGCGGCACGGCGCGTATGCTCGCTGCCGCCATTCAAAAAGAGCGGCCGGAGGCAGCGCTTGTGTGCGGCCGCAGCGGCTTTTCACCGCGAAACCACAGCGAAATCGGCATATCCTCCATCCGCCTCGGCAGTGTGACCGGCATCCATGAGGTGCTGATCTCGACCGGAGCCGAAACGCTGAGTCTGAAGCACGAAGCGCATGACCGGCGGCTGTTCGCGGAGGGTGCGCTGCGGGCAGCAGTCTTCCTCTGCGGCAGGCAGCCCGGTCTTTACGATATGGACGATCTTTTGAAGGGAGACGCCCTATGAAAACAGCAAAATTCGGCGGCACGTCTCTGGCAGACGCAGCCCGCTTCCGGCAGGTAAAGCGCATCGTATCGGCAGACCCGGAGCTGCGCTTTGTCGTGGTCTCCGCCCCGGGAAAGCGCTCTGCGGAGGACAAAAAGGTAACGGATCTGCTGTATGACTGCCATGCCGCTGTAAAAACAGGCACAGACCCCGAGACTGCCTTTGCACCTGTCGCTGCGAGGTTCCGGCAGATCGCGCAGGAGCTCCGTCTCGGCATCGATCTGGAGGCGGAACTCCGGCAGATCGAAAAGGACCTGCGCTCCGGCGCGTCTGCTGCATACTGCGCCAGCCGCGGCGAATACCTCAGCGGGCGGATGCTGGCAGCCCTGCTGGGCTGGCCGTTTCTCGACCCGGCGGAGCTGCACTTCTTTGACGCTGACGGCGTCCCGCAGCACAAGCTGGCGGAGCAGGCGCTAATGTACAGGCTCCACGACATGGAGCGTGCCGTCATGCCCGGCTTCTACGGCGGCGGCGCGGACGGCCGCATCCACACGCTGCCGCGCGGCGGCTCGGATATCTCCGGAGCACTGCTGGCAAGCGCCTCCGGGTCGGATGCCTACGAAAACTGGACGGACGTGCCCGGCATTTTCCGCGCCGATCCTGCGATCGTGCCCAGCGCAAGGGCGATTCCCGCCATGGCCTATGACGAGGTACGGGAGCTTGCGTATATGGGCGCCAACGTGCTGCACGAGGATGCGGTGACGCCAGCCCGGCGTATGGGCATCCCCATTCACATCCGCTCCACGATGCAGCCGGACGCACCCGGCACCCTCGTCTCATCGCAGAGCCCTCCCTCCGCCTGTCCCGTCACGGGAATCGCGGGGCGCAAGGGCTACTGCTCCATACAAGTGGAGAAGGAAAACATGAACAGCGCCGTAGGCTACTGCCGCAGGATTCTCTCGGTGCTCGAAACGCACGAGATCCCCTTTGACCACATCGCAACGGGGCTTGGCAGCATCTCGTTCATCGCCCCGGCCGCGGCGGTCTCCGCCTGCCGCGAGGCGCTTTTGTCGGACATTTCCGCCGCCGTCCGCCCGGACAGCATCTGCGTTGCAGACGGGCTTGCCATGGTGTCCATCGTCGGACGGGACATGGCGGGAAGGCCGGGCGTCTCCGGCCGTCTGCTCTGTGCGCTCGGACGCGCCGGCATCAACGTGCGGATGGTCGTGCAGGGCACACGCGAGATCAACATCACCGTTGGCATCAGCGAGCCGGAATATGAAAAAGCCGTGCACGCGGTGCACGGTGAATTCTTCCCGGAAGCGCCCCAGTGAGCCTTTGATCGCGCTCCTTCTTCGGTTCTGTTGACCTTGTTCCTTCCCCGGCGCGCCTCAGCCCGCCTTTTCTGATATCCTGCTGCGGAGCGCAGAAGCGCTCCGCTTTGTCCGATGCATAAAAAGCGGCCGGCAGCATTTAACTGCCAACCATCGAAAAGAAGCGGCCGTGGGCTCAAACGCGCCCACGGCCGCTTCTTGCGTCCTGTTTATGAAAAAGATATGCTTCCAGAGCATTTGTTTATGTGAGATAAAGAAGCAATAGAAGTGTAAAAAATTTTGCCGTTCCTATCCGGCACTTGGCTCTTACGTGTCGGATAGGTCGGGCTTACGCTTCGGGCAAGTCCACCTTGCCGACAAAGCTGTAATAAATCTCAATGTCCTGTCTGCGTGTGCCGTTCTCGTCATAGCTGCACTCATGCACGATGATTTTCTCGACAAACTCACGCAAGAGGGTGGGGGTAAGTTCCTCAAAGCTCGTATGGCTTGCCGGATAAACTCTGCTTGGCTCATATCGTAGGGCGCAAGACGGGCGGTGAAGTCTTGATATTCCTCATGGTCATGCGGGTTTTAACTACCCGGCTGCGGTGGGGTGTGTTGTATTTCTTTGGTCGCATGGGCGGTACTCCTTTCGTTTTTTCTCTCACCAATAGGAGAAAACAGGCGGGGTAAGCGGAACTGTTTTTGAAAATTAGTGAGAAATCTTTTGATGTGCGGCGGCACAAAAAATATGGCGGCGTTAGCCGCATTTGGCGGGTTTGGGGTGGCAACCCCAACAAGATTCCGCAAGGGACAAAATGAGCAATTAGCGAATTTTGGTACTGCGGTAGAATCTACGAAAACCGAAACTTTCTCATCTACGTATTAGTAAAAAGAATCTGTTGAAAATTTTGTAACATTTTTCGCTTTCGACAGTTATTAAAAGTGAGAGGAGGTTGTAGTGCGTGGATTTTGATTTAATATATCAAACATACTTTGAAGATGTTTTCTTATATCTGCGTGGTTTATCTAATAGTGAAACTATTGCCGAAGAGATTACGCAGGAAACATTTATGAAAGCTCTGAAAGCATTAGACCGCTTTGATGGCAGTAAAGATATTAAGGCATGGCTTTTTACAATAATCATCCAACCCCCCAAAATAATAATATGTGGTCTGGTGGTACAGGAAATAATAAAAGAACATGGCAAGACTGTGCTAATTATGTTTCGCAATGCTTAGCGGCAGGAGGAGCAGAACAGATTGAGAGTGGATGGCTTCTTCCTCATCAAAAAACAGAGAATTGGTATTACAGTGATTCAAAGCCTTCTCACACATGGGGCGGCGCGCCCAACTTCTTTAACCATTGGAAGGATAGGGTCGGGGTAAGATCAAGTACAAATGATGCAAAGAAAGGCGATCCGTTCAGTGTTGATTATGGCGGAGACAACATTCCCGAGCACACCCTAATTATCACTTCGGTATCTGGAACAAGCACATCCAACATGAAGTACGCCTGTCACACATCAGACCAATTTGAGGAACCCGGCAAATCGTTACGGACAATTTATGATTCATGCGAATCTGTGTGGATTTATAAAGTAGGATAATATTAGAAAAGCCGTGCAAAATGCTATCATGTAAATACTTGGTTCGTGAAAAGAGTGGGGAAGTTTCAAAATACTTCCTCACTCTTTTTACGGAATAGTGGTGGTTGAGATAACCATGAGCCTCGCGTCAGGCGGGACAACGCACAGACCGCGTACATATAGCCTGCAAGGATCAGTGGTGCTGGCAGCCCGTAGAGCAGCGGCGCCGGGATGATACGCCAAAACAGCTTGAGCACACCGATCTCCGCGCCGTAGGTGAAGAAGTAGTTTGCCTCCGGGCAGAGCGTGAGGCGCAACAGGAGATTGATAAGGTGCGCGCCTACGGCAAGCAAACCAAAGGTCTTGAGGATCCGCGGGATATCCTTGGGGTCGGGGCGGTAAAAGCCCAGCGTCGCCAGACTCAGGCCGCAGACAACAAGGAGAGCGTGCGTCACATAGTAGCCAAAAATTCGCGGCAGGAACAGCGAAAAGCCGGAGAACAGCGGCTCCGGGAAGAGCAGCGCCATCAGTGCGCCAAGGGGCGCTACAAAGAATGAAAACCCCATGATCGAGCGGTTCCTCTTCCACACTCCCAGCGGGATCAGGAACAGATTGATGTTGCACAGGTGCAGCGGCAGCTCATTGAAAATGTTGAAGCCATTGGGATAGTACGCACGGATATACGCTGCGTCCATGGACAGTGAGAGTTTGTAGCCGGCAAACAGCGCGAGATTAAAAAAGCACACGCCGATCAGAAACCGGGAGCGACGTGCCTCCGGTTTTCCGCGCAGCAGCAAGAATATGAGCAGCACCGCCGCTGCCGTAAGCAAAAGCAGAAGCAAATACAGCCCGCGAAAGGGCGTTATAGAAAATTCGTTCATTTCACACGCCGGAACGTCTTTCCGGTCTTCTCCTCAAGAAATCGTTTGAATTCCTCCACCGTCCCGCCGGTAAGAGTACGCTTGTCCAGAGGCTGCACATAGCGTTTCTTCATCAGAAGGATGATGTAGTCCTGCGACTCAGCCAGTGCGTCGATCAGTTCATAGCGGAACGTGGAGGTGGTGGCCGCCGTAACGACGGTATAAGAATCCTCGCCGAATGCGACATGATATTCCTTTGTGCCCGCCAGCGTGTTTTTGCGGGCGATCATACCATTGAATCGGTCCTGAAACAGCAGAACGGACAGCAGTATCACCTCTGCCAGCAGGGAAATCAACGTTCTGGCATCAAGTGCAAAAGGCTCTCCATCGAATGGGATCAGCAGCAATGCGTTGAATAAAAAGACGCTCCAGCCGAAGATGGCCCACATAATGCTTCTCTTTCGCCGCAGCACCCTGCGCATCGCGCGGGCAGCTACGGTCATAGATCGATTTGTGATATTGCTGTGAATTTCAAATGTCATACGTTTTCTCCGTTGTAAGTAATTCTGTATCCGCAGGGCTGGCGTTGCATTGCAGTCGCCTCCGGACAGCATAAGCTGTCGCTTGTTTATTCTACCATACCGAAAATAAGGTCCATGTTAAGTTTTCCGAATTCTCAAAGGGAGGTCTCGGATGTGCCTTCGCCAAGGCACCTGCCGGAAGCCACTTCTGATGCACGACCTTACCATCCCAAATGCTTCCGGGTTCTGCGTGAAAATCCATTCTCGTCCGTTGGAAATGGGCTGTTGCCAGAACAGCCCATTAAAGTTCATGTATCGGCAAGCATATATTACTTGCTCTTTTCTTTGCTTTTTTCGTCTGCGAAAAGTGTATGGCCAAGCGCCATCCCTATCATCGAAGCAATCGTTCCGATAAAGAAAAAGCTGAGCGTTTGCAAATCTACCCGATTAAAGATCAATCTTTCTCTCATGCCATAGCTCGCATAGACGGAAAGCATGAACATAAGGCCAAATCCAATCGGCGCCAGCCACTTGTACTTTCCCCAATAATTGTTTTTCCCGATCAAAAGAGACAGAACGATCGTGGCGGCCGGGAGCATAATCCATTGGGTTCCACCTGCCTGTGCTTCCGTAATACTTCCCGCGGAAAAACGCCATGACGCCATAATATTGAACGCCCAAATTACCAGATAGCACAAAACCACCAGCAGTTTTGATAACCTTGTCTTGATCTTCACCGTATTTGTGCTTTCTTCGATATATTCCAGATAGTCTTTCATAGGGCCTTCTCCTTGTATTATAGAGTAGTAGTTATTAGAGTCCCTCTCCAAGGACTGTGCTACACTGTAAGGGATGCTGTGGATTGGTTATGTTCTCCTACCGCAAGACGGTTCTTGAAAGGCTCCAACCACAGTCCTTTACAGTATTGTTAATCAGTTAGATACCGCCAGACGGTTTATGTAGAACAAGGTTACAAGAGTAAAGCGTCCTGTGGACCCAGCATCAAATAAACATACCGGAGGTACCATCATGATTTGCGTGGGAATTGACGTTGCCAAGGATAAGCACGATTGCTTTATCCTCAGCTCAGAAGGCGAAGTCCTTGCAGATGTATTTACCATCCCAAACAACGCAGAGGGCTTTGACACGCTGCTGCAAACCATTCGCCGCTGTGCTCGCCCGGAAGACAAAATAAAAGTAGGGCTTGAGGCTACCGGACATTACAGCTACAACATCCTCGGATTTTTGCTTAACGAAGGTCTGGACACCTACGTCATCAATCCGCTGCACACCAACCTCTACCGGAAAAGCCTGAGCCTTCGCAAAACGAAGACAGACCGTGTCGATGCGCGAACCATTGCAGCTATGCTCATGTCTGATGTGGACCTCAAGTCCTACACAGATACAGCTTACCACAACGAGGAGTTAAAGTCACTCACAAGATACCGGTTTGATAAAGTTCGTGAACGAGCGAAGCTGAAGCAGTCGGTTTCCCGTCTGGTCACAATCCTGTTTCCTGAACTGGAAAAGCTGGTTTCAACACTGCACATGGCATCTGTTTACGCACTTCTCAGCGAGTTTCCCGGCGCCAAACAGGTTTCCGAAGCGCACTTAACGCATTTGAAAGCCGTCTTATACGACGCCTCCAAAGGCCGCTATGGGAGTGATATGGCAACGACACTTCGGGATGCTGCCAGGTGCTCTGTCGGCTCTGTCATGTCGGCCAAGTCCCTGGAACTGCGGCATACGATCCGCCTGATTCACGAGCTGGACGCCGAGATCGAGGACATTGAGGCTGCTATCCAGTCCATGATGGGCGAAATACAATCTCCCATTACTACTATCCCCGGCATGGGTGTCCGCATGGGCGCTATGATCCTTGCCGAGATCGGTGACTTCTCCCGCTTCGACTCGCCGGATAAAATCCTTGCGTATGCTGGAATGTCCCCATCTACTTACCAGTCCGGACAGCTTTCACTGTCTGGAGCCTACTCGCACATGGAGAAGCGAGGCTCCCGTTATTTGCGCTACGCGCTTTACAACGCCACCAAATATGTCTGCCTTTGGAACCCAACCTTTGCTGCTTATCTTGCCAAGAAGCGGGCTGAGGGCAAGCACTACAATGTTGCGCTCTCCCATGCGACCAAGAAGTTGGTTCGCCTGATTTACGCTTTGGAGAAATCCAAATGGCCATACAGCACAGCCGCATAACAGCTTTTCTCTCACATGCTTAGCTGGGCGTCCAACCGGACGTTTGCTTTGCTATACCCTTTTTGAGCCGTCTACATTTTCTCACCATCCCATGCAGTTCAGGCTCGACATCTAATAGTTAGTCTTTTATGGAAATAAACTCGCAATTTTGCTGGGGGGAATAGCCTCTTTCAGCAGTCCGTTGAAAAACCTTGGGCGCGGATCCAGCTTTGAAGTGATTCAAGCCGCTGTCCGTCCAGCAACTGAACATCCGCCATGGTATAGGTCAGGCCGCAGGAACGGTATTTACCACTGCCGTATTGATGAAAGGGCAGCAGCTCATATTTGGTCAGCCCCAACGTTTTAAGATAATCCATAATTTGGGAGATCTGATCCCGGGCATCGTTAACACCCGGGATCAACGGCGTACGAACAAGGATATCGGTTCCTTCCCCTGAGAGTATTTTCAAATTTTCGATGATCCGCTCGTTTTCGCGACCTGTCCATTTTCTATGCAACCGACTGTCCATGAGCTTGATGTCATAGAGAAACAGGTCGGTCACGCCAGCCATCTTTATAAGGACGTCTTTTTCCGTGAATCCGCAGGTTTCCAACGCGGTTCGGATACCTTGGCGCTTACATTCGCAGAGAAGAGCCCAGGCAAAATGATGCTGCTTCAGCGCCTCCCCCCCAGAGAGCGTCACGCCGCCGCCGCTTTGTTCATAAAAAACACGGTCTTTTTCCACCTCGTGCAGCACATCGTCTACAGACATTCTCCGTCCTTTGATGGACAAAGCGCCTGTTGGACATACAGCCGTCCAGCTAAGATCGCTTAGCGTGTTGCAGCGCAGCCAGTCTATGGCGATTCCGTCTTTCGTCCGCCGGACGCAGCCGGACGGCGCGGCATCGGCGCATCGACCGCATCCAATGCATTTAGAGCGCTCGTAAAACAACTGCGGCTCGTCCCGCCATGATTCCGGATTGGAGCACCAGGCGCAGCGAAGCAAACAGCCTTTTAAAAACACCACGGTTCGGATGCCCGGGCCGTCATGGATACTGTAGCGCTGTATATTGAAAACCGTTCCCTTCGGAGTCTTCATGCTCTCATTCTCCCTGCTGCGTCCGCAATATGATTTCATTCTGGATCTCTTCATCCAGTTCCACGAAAAACGCGCTGTACCCGGCGACACGCACCACCATGCCGCGGTAATCCTCAGGGTGCTTCTGCGCATCCCTTAGTTTCTGCGAAGTCAGTACGTTGAATTGGATATGCATGCCGCCCAACGTAAAATAGCCCCTAATCAAGTCCGTTAGCTTTTGTCGGTCCGAGTCGGTTTTCAGCATCGCGGGCATAAATTTCAAATTAAAATTCACACCGTTGATCGCCAGAGCATGCTTAACCTTTGCCACCGATTTGGCCGCCGCCGTCGGCCCCAGCCGATCCATGCCGTGCTTGGGTGAAACGCCGCCGTCCCCTAGGGGCGTGCCGGCTTTCCTGCCGCTGGGCAGGGCGCACACCTGCTTGCCGAGCGGCGTGTTAGAGGATAGGCAGAATAGCCCGGGGCGGTATTTGGCCCCAAAAGGCGACACGTGACCGGGGCGGGTCACGCTTTTGCAGTACTGCTCGCCGGCATACGCCGTCCAATGGTCCGCACGGTCGTCGTCATTGCCATATTTAGGCACACTATGGATCATTGTCTGCCGGAGTGGTTCCCGGCTTTTAAAATCATTTTGAAGCGCCGAGAGAAAGTCTTCCTTTGAAAGGTTTTTTTCGTCAAAGATCATTTGCTTGATGACGGTGAGAGAATCGCCCACATCGGCGATGCCCACGCCTTGCACGCCCACGTAATCATATTTGGCGCCACCCGACGTACAGTCCTTTCCTCTCTCCAAGCAACCCTTTAAAAGCATGGAGCTTACGATGTGCTGGCCATAGCGGGCGTGCAGCAGCTCAATGCCGTTGAGTGCGCTGACCATCATGTCGACAAAGTAGTCGACCTGCTTTTCGTAAGCTCCCAAAAACTCTTCGAAGGTGTCAAACGAGGTAAAGTCGCCTGTTTTTGGGCCCATCTGTTTGCCGGACATCTGGCAGACGCCGTCAAAGAGCGCCAGTTCCAGGCATTTTGCCAGGTTAAAATAGCAGGCATTGCTGCGACCCATGGTATTGCCCTGGCCAGTCGGCTCCACGCATCCCACAATGGCGTAATCCAACGCATCGACAGGTTCGACACCGTCGCCTTTTAAAGCCTCAATGATAAGCTCATCGTTGAAGAAGGGCAGCTTGCCCCCTTCTTTGCGGACCAGAATGGACAAAATCCGCCGTACAAACGCATCCGGGTTTTTCTTTGAGAGGCGGATGCTGGTGTTGGGTTCGGAATTAAATACGTTTTCCTCGGCGTCCAAGCATAGGTAGGTCAGCTCGTTGACCGCATCCTCCCCGTTTTCATCAAGCCCCCCCAGTACCAAGTTGACCGTGGTCGCGAAGCCGCCGTTGTTTCGGGCGCTCATATACGTGCCGGCCTTAATGATGTCGCTGTGTTTGACCCAAAAGGCTTCCAGCAGTTCCAGCGCCTCTTCCCGTACCATGACGCCGCGATTAAGGTCGGCTTTGTAATAGGGATAGAGGATCTGATCGACGCGGCCACCGGAAATGGCCGATCCGTTCTGGCTGCAATAGTCGATCAAAATGGTAAAATAATAGGACTGCAGCGCTTCATAGAAAGAACTGGCCGGCTCATAGGGCACGCGCTCGCAGTTTTTGGCGATCAAAAGCAGCTCGGCTTTGCGCCTTGGCGCGGGTTCCTTCTCAGCCATTGCACGGGCAAGCCGGGCAAAGCGGGACTGATAGGTCCGTATCCCTTCTATGACCGTCAGCACCGCATGGTAGAAGTGGCTTTTATCCACAAATTCTGGATCCAGTGGATCCAGCTTTCCTAAATACTCACGGGCATACCGTTCCACCTGCTTAAACCCTTTTTCAATAATTCCCTTGACATCCGGCAGATAATGGCCGTACCCGCTTCGGGTCCTTGAGAGCGGGTTGAACACCCTGTACGGGGAATCCAGTACGTCCAGCACCTTTTTATCGATATAATATCTGGAGATATCCCCTGTGTTTTTATTTTCCCAATAGGGGTACACCTCTCCGAGCAGTGCTTCTTTATCCGCCTCGGATATCTGGAGGGTGTCCACCTTTCTTACCGGCATAAGATCCAACTCTTTTTGGCTCAGTGTTCCGAATTCGGGGAACAAAGGCGCAGACCTTGGCTTTGACGCGTGGTTGCCGACAATCAGCTCATCCTCCTCGATCCGCAAAGTCATGTGCTCGAGGAGGTATTTCAAACTGTACGCCCTTCGGAGAACAGCGGGCATGCCTTCGGTTTCCCGATAGCTTTGTGTGACCAATTGCGCCCTTTCAATGCAAATAGAGGGTTTGACGCTCCGCATGGCGCCGTTGAGCTTGCACGTTCGCATCTGCCGCGTCAGGCCTTCCGGCAGCAGCTTTTTTGAGGGACAAACGGAATCATTCGGTTTCATACGGATCACCCTTTCTACTATATGTTATTATACCGCAAATCAAAATGATTTTCTTCGCCGCGCCCAAGATGAGGCAGTGGGGCACCCATCGGGTGCCCCGTCACATTAAGCCGTATTACCGTCCTGGGTGACGTTGCCGCTTGGCGACAGAAGGTCAGTACTGCTCTTTCGCGGCTTTGGCGTCCGTACCAAGACCCAGCACAATGGGTGTGGAGCGAAACCCAATGCCCATCCGGTCGATCCCCATATCGATCAGACGGAAAAAGTGCTCCTGGTCACGGATACCGCCCGATCCTTTTATCTTGATCCGGCCCCTAGCCGTGTCCATCATAGCCTCAATGACCTCCGTCGTGGCGCCGTCGCAGCGTCCACCAGTAAAAAAGCCTGTGGATGTTTTGGCAAAATCAGCACCGGCCGCAATAGCGGTCTCCGTTGCTTTTCTCACTTCCTCCAGCGTCAGCGCATCCGTTTCGAATATGACTTTAACAGCCGTCCCGTATTGATGACAAACGTCCGAGACTGCTTTGATATCCTTTTCCACCTCACCCCACATACCGCTGCGGATCCAGCCATAATTAGCGACCATATCCAGCTCGAAAATATTGCCTTTTTTGCAGTAGAGATCGGCTTGCATGACTTTCGATTCCGTGGTAGACAGCCCGAAGGGAAAGTCGCAGACCACGCAAAGTTTGGTTTGCGTACCCCGGCACATGGCGTCGGCGATCGCGATGGATGCCGGATTGATGCAAACGGTTTTGCAGCCGAAGTCGATTCCCTCTTGAATATAGCGCCGTATTTCAGCTTGGGTGAATTCAGGCTTGAGCACAGATTGATCGATATAAGCAGCCAGTTCCGCTACGGTCATGTCCTGAGCCTTTTTGTTGGGTTTCATAATGATGCCTCCTCAATCAATAAAAATCAATGGTGTTATAGTCTGTCAGACAGCGCCCGATCTCCGCCAAGGCCGGTGCGCTGGCCACGCCACCTTTCTTCGTGGTTGCCAGAGATCCGGCGGCATTGGCAAACGCGATCATTCGATCCAGATGGGCCGCTTCCAGCGACTCCAATCCGCCCGAGAGGTTTACCTGATAAAGAAGCGCCGCGAAAAAACAATCTCCCGCGCCGGTCGTGTCCACTACAGGCACGTTGAACGCCGGCGCGCGGCCGGTATGCCCAAGATAGTAGTATTCGGCGCCATGATTGCCCTTCGTACTGACGATCAGTCGGCATCCGTATGCGGCCAGTTTTTTGGCAGCCGCTTTAAAATCTTTTTCGCCGGTCACAAGATACAATTCATCATCCGAGGATTTGTAGATATCGATCAAAGGGAGCAGGGGCGCTACTGCCTTCTTAACGCTGGCTTCGTCGCGCCACAGTCCCGGCCTGTAATTAAGATCGAACGCGATGGGAACGCCGCGCTCTGCGGCCTTGGAAACGGCGTACCGCACGGAGCTTTTTATTGGCTCGTCAGTTAGGCACATGCCGGAAAAGCAAAGCATGGCGCTCGAGAGTGTCTGCCCCATGGGTAGATCCTCTTTATCAAGAAAAATGTCCGCTCCGAAGCGCCGGGCAAAGCTGAAGCTGCGCTCTCCGTCCGCGGATAACGAAACAAACGCCTGCGTAGTAGGATGGACGGAATCCTCAGGGCAATGGCGAACGTCCACCCCCAAGCCCGCTAACTCGTCCAAAATAAAACGACCCATGAAGTCACGGCCAACTTTTCCCACAAAGAGCGTATTCATGCCAAGTTTGGCGGACGCCGCCGCCAGATTCACCATGGTCCCGCCGGTTTTCATCTGATACACTGGGGCATCCGGCCGGTAATCCGCAGCCGGCACATAATCAATCAATATATCGCCAATGGCACAGATGTCGTACATGCCCGATTTCTCCTTTACAAACTAATTGTTTGATTTGTATGATATAAATATATTCTGATTTTCGTTTTTTGTCAAGGTTTTCGCCCACATTTCTTGTGCCATCTCCTGTCAAACCATCTGACAACCAAAAAGATGCAGGATCCGTCACGGGCGCGAAAGGCGGCTTAAAGGCGAACGTCCATGCTCGGATCAGGGCTTAAATCTGGCTTTGCGGGTGTAAAAATCTTTTCTTTTTGGTCACTATATGGTATAATAAATATGTATGGATTGTTTATACCATACAGTTATGATTATACATTATTAATTCCACCCAAAGGAGGGGCCTGTGGATATCAACTACTTCAAACGCACATTCAAATTTTCCGAGGATACCAGCATTCCTCTTTATGAGCAACTGACATCCTATATTAAAATTCAGATACAGGCCGGCGTTCTCAAGCCCGGCGACAAAATGATCACCGAAAATGAGCTGTGCGAAATCTTAAACGTCAGCAGGACCACGGTGCGGCAGTCCATGAACAAGCTGGTCGAGCAGAAGTTTATATACCGCTATAGGGGAAAGGGCTCCTTCATCGCGGATCAGAAAGTAAAGCGAGCCATCAATTATCTTTACAATTTCACCGAGGATATGCGCAAGCTCGGCACCGTGCCTTCTTCTATAGTTCTTAAAAGCGAAGTTGTCAACCTAGAGGAAGGGGGGATACGCCAGAGCCTGCGCATGCCCGAATCCCACAGTACCGTCTTTCATCTGGCCCGGCTCAGATGCGCCGACGGGGTGCCTATGCTCTTTGAAAATACGTATATTCCCTATTACCTGTGCAATGGCATCGAGCAATATGATTTCAGCAACGTATCCCTCTACCACACGCTATCCGGTCAGTACGGGCTGAACCTGTATCACGCCAAGGAAACCATCGAAGCCATAGTGCTCGAAAAATCGGACGCCGAGCTTCTGCAATGCAAGCCCAAATCCGCAGGCTATAAAATCCAGCGCGTTTCGAATCTGGATTCAGGGTACGTCTATGAATATACGTCCTCCGTTACCATATCCGACCGGTGCGCTTTTGAGGTGGATCTCTATCAAAACACGTCTTCCAATAAGAGCAGCGTGGACTTCCACTGGCGTACAAGCGCTGAGTGACCCAACCGGCCGGAAAGTACGGCTTAAACGCTCCCTGTAACTTCAAAAAGTGCCTTCCGGCACTTTTTTGATACATCGGCATCCCCGCCCAGTGTCGGGGACGCCTTTTTATTTTGCTGCTGGGCTTTCGCCCGCCCAGCTACGGTTGTCAATAAGCCAGCGCAAATATCTTTTTAATATCCTCGGCATAGAGTTTCTCGAATTCGCCCAGATGATCACGGTAAAGCATGGCGCGCTCACTCATGGTGGAAAACTGCTTGTCATCAATACCCGCATCCCGCAGGCGTACCGGAAGGCCCAGCCGCTTAAAGAATGCTTCCAGCCGGAAGATAGCCTCCAGGATGGCCTTTTCTTTTTCATCGTATCCAAAATCAACACCCATTACCCGCACGGCAAACTGATGGAATCGATCCACATCTGTTTTATATGTGTATTTCATCCAAGCCGGGAAAATAATAGCCAGGCCGGCACCGTGTGCGATATCATACTGCGCGCTTAATTCGTGTTCGATATTGTGGCTGCCCCAATCCCCAATGCGGCCGGCATCAAAGAGCCGGTTATGGCAAACAGTGCCGATCCAACTGATCTGCGCCCGGGCATCGTAATTCTCTGGCTCATCGATGGCGATGGGAGCAAAATGCAGTATTGTGCGAAGGCCGGCCTCGATAAGGCGGTCCGAAACGTCAACCTGCTTGACCCGCGTGAAATAGCGCTCCAGCATATGGGCCATGATATCACAGCAGCCGCAGGCCGTTTGGTATGGCGGTAGCGTATAATTAAGCGCCGGGTTGATAATGGCGAACCGGGGAAAATAAAAGGGAGAGCCCACCCCTCTTTTGAGCATGCCGTCTTCGTTGGTAATGACGCTGTCCGGAGACGATTCGGAGCCGGCAGCTGGGATGGTCAGGATGACGCCGATGGGCAGCGCCGCTTTTAGCTGCTCCTTTTCAATATAAATATCCCATATGTCACCATCGTAAAGCGCACCGCCTGCGATGGCCTTGGCGGAGTCGATCACGCTGCCGCCGCCGACCGCAAGAATAAAGTCGATGTTTTCCTTTTTGCACAATTCAATGCCCCGACGCACCAGCGACAGTCTCGGATTGGGCTGCACGCCGGGCAGTTCTACGAATGAAACGCCGTGCTCGTTTAGGCTTCGGATCACCCGATCATAAAGGCCGGATTTTTTAATGGAGCCGCCGCCATAATGCAATAGCACCTTTTTCCCGTATTTAAGTACAGCACCGCCCACTTCATTTTCGCGATCCTTTCCGAAAATAATTTCGGTAGGGTTAAAAAAATTAAAATTCTCCATAATAAAGGAATCCTCTCTTTGCGTTAAAATCGTTCTTTACGTTTGCGGTACATATCCATATACACGGCAATCAGAATGATGATACCTTTCACCACATATTGCCAGAAAGAACTCACGCGTATCAGATTTAAACCATTGCTGATGATGCCAATTAAAAGGGAGCCCAAGATCACGCCGCCGAGCGTGCCGACCCCTCCGGTCATAGATACACCGCCCACCACCACGGCGGAAATGGCGTCTGTCTCGAACCCGATTGCCACAGCCGGCTGGCCGGACGCCATGCGTGCGGCGTAAATAATGCCGGAAAAGGCGGCCAGCAGCCCGCTTAGGGTGTAAACGAAAATCTCTACCCGTTTGACGTTGATACCGGAATACCGGGCGGCTTCCTTGTTGCCGCCGATGGCATAAATATGCCGTCCTAACCGGCTTTTGTTGATAATGAAAAAGGCGCAGATTAAAATTACGGCCGTATAGATGACCGGCAGAGGAGCCCAGCCGATATAGCCGGTGCCGATGGATTCAAAAGCCCCCTGGGTGATGCGGATGGGGTTTCCTCCGGCAATGAGGTAGGCCGCGCCCCGGCAGATATTCTGCATGGCTAGCGTCACGATGAAAGGCGGCATTTCGGTATAGGCGATGATAAGGCCGGAGGCCGCGCCGGAGACAACACCGGAAAGCAGCCCCATGGCGAAAGCCACCGGAATGGACATGCCCGCCTCCACAATCAGTTTAACCGTGACGACCCCCGATAGAGCCACCACCGAGCCCACCGACAGGTCGATGCCGCCGATTAAAATGCACAGCATGATCCCCACAGCCAGATTGGCGTTTGTGGTAATCTGCCGCATGACGTTTATCATATTTCTGGAGGTCAGGAAATGCTCCGACCAGATGCTCAACATGGTAAAGAAAAGAAGGAAAGCCGCCAGTATACCGATGTTGGTTTTAAAATAGCTTTGTATGCTTTCCCAAAAAGGCGGCGTTTTTCTTTGATACAGTTTCTTGCTATCCATTTGCTGCGGTCTCCTCTTTCATTGTTGTTGCGAAAGACATGATCAATTCTTGGGTGAACTCGCTCCGGTCCAGTTCGCCGGTGATGCGTCCGTCCGACATCACAAGCACCCTGTCGCACATGTTAATTATTTCGTTGAGTTCCGATGACACCATGATGACCGATATGCCTTCTTTGGCCAGACGATCGATTATCATATAAATTTCCGCTTTGGCACCGACATCGACTCCGCGGGTCGGTTCGTCCAAAATCAATATTTTTGGGTTTGTAGCCAACCATTTTCCCATCAGGACTTTCTGCTGGTTTCCGCCGGACAGGTTGCCGACCTTTTGCCTGGCGGAGGGAGTTTTTATATTGAGCGCGCGGATATGGCGTTCTATGATTTCATTTTCCGCGCATTTATTGACGACGCCCAAGCCGATGAAGCTTTCCAATACGTTGATTGTCAGATTGAAGCCCACGGAATTAAGAAGGATCAGCCCCTGCTGTTTTCGATCCTCCGGCACCATGACCAGCCCCTTTTTCTGAGCCTGCGCCGTGTCCATAGGACCGGCCGGCTCGCCGAAAAGCCGGATTTCGCCGGAATCATATTTTTCAATACCCACGATACAGCGCATAAGCTCCGAACGTCCGGCGCCGACCAGTCCGGAGAAACCCAGTATTTCGCCTTTTCTCAATGAAAAATTGATGTCCTCAAGTCCGGTGCTTTTCTGGCTCAGCCCGCTCACCTCAAGGACCGTCTCGCCCGGCTTGTTATAGGTTCGGGTATAGTAGTTCTCGAGTTTGCGGCCGACCATGAGGAAAACCAGCTCGTCGGTATTGGTCTGTTCTACATCGCGGGTGGTGACATATTCGCCGTCGCGCATGACGGTGATCCGGTCGGCAATTTCAAAAAACTCGGACATACGGTGAGAAATATAAATGATGGACACCCCTTTGGCCCTAAGCTTTCGGATGGTATCAAATAGGATATCCACTTCTCTGGTCATCAGCGAAGACGTCGGTTCGTCCATCACCACAATTTTCGCGTTATAGGAGAGTGCTTTGGCGATCTCCACTAGCTGTTGCTGGGCCACGCTGAGCTTGCAGACAAGGTCGGTTGCACTGCAGCAAAGGCCCACCGCGTCGATCGCCTCCTGCGCATCGCGGAACATTTTCTTTTTATCCACGGTTCCGAGTTTGGTTCTGGGCTCCCGGCCCATGAAAATATTTTCCGCCACCGTCATATGTGGAACCAACACCAGCTCCTGGTGGATGATAGCAATCCCGAGCTGTTGCGCGTCTTTAATCTGGCGGATGACGACCGGCTGTCCATCAATGAGAATCTGTCCGCCGTCGATGGGATAAACGCCGCCAAGCACGTTGATAAGCGTTGACTTCCCAGCGCCGTTTTCCCCCAGCAGCGCGTGCACCTCTCCCTTACGAAGCTCAAAATTGACTTTTTTCAGAGCATGAACACCCGGGAAAATTTTGTCTATCTCCCGCATCTCCAGTACCAGTTCATCCCTCAAATCGTTTCACCCCGATCTCCATTGGGCTCTTAGATATTGTCTAAAACGCCTCTATCGTTATTATACCATAATTGTGCCTTAGAATACCGACCTCGCCTTCCGGCGGCAAAGAGATCGCTGCACGGTGAAAAACAAAGCCGCTATCCGTGGGCCGGATTGTTTTAAGAAAAATAAGCCGTGTCGAATGAATGTATTTTGCAGGGGCGGCCAAAATGGATCGACCGCCGCTGCTAAAGGGTGTCGCTTATTGCCAGGCATCTGTGCCGTACTTTTCCACATTGTCGGCATTGATAAGGAATGTTTCGACCGCAATATCTTTATCCACCGTGCCGCCGCTGAGAACCGTATACGCAGCATCGACGGATTGCCGGCCGATGTTTGTCGGAGACTGGGCGCCGGTGCCAGTCATTTTGCCCGCGGCGATAGCGGCCTTCGCTTCAGGCGCACCGTCTACGCCGTAGATTGCGACCTCGCCGGTGCGTTTTGCGGCCTCGACCGCCTGCACGCATGCGATGGCCATCGGATCGTTGGCACAGAAGAATCCCGCTAGTTTGGGGTTGCCCTGTAAAAGGTCCTCGGCCAGCGGCAGTGCCGTACCAGTGTCGCCTTTGCCGTCCGGCTCGTTGCCGACCAGCTTGAAGTAATCGCCGACGGCAGCCTTAAAGCCGTCTACGCGCTTGACGCAGTTTTCAGCAGTGGGAATGGCAATGATCGCGACTTCGCTGCCCTCCGGCAGTATCTTCTTCATATCCTCGCCACACACAAATCCAGCCTTGTAGTTATCGGACGCCACGGTGGTTTCCACATACTCGGTATCCATTACCAGCGAGTCAACCACGATGACAGGTACGTTCTTTGCCTGTGCCGAAACCAGCGCACTCTTGATGCTGGCAGAATCCAGCGGGCCGACCAATAAAGCGTCGATATCCTGCATGAGAAGATCTTCGCACAGTTCGATCTGTTTGGACGGATCGTTTTGCGCGTCAACTGTGATGAGCTGGTCGCCTTTGCTTTCCACATATTCGCGGATCTGGCCTTCCATCCAGATAAAGTAAGGATTATTCATCGTAGATGGACTGTATCCGAATACATATGGCCCTTCGTTTTTAGCCGGTGTTTCGGCGATATCGATGCCGCCCGGTGTTTGGTTTTCGTTCTCCTGAGCCAACGCATCGGGGGAGGGGCTGCTTTCAGCAGCCGGAGCGGAGCATCCGCTGAGTAATGCCAGCATCATGACCACTGCGAGAGAAACTGATAATACTTTCTTCATTTTGATCCTCCTAAAAATCTTTTTTCTCGCCGCTCCCTGACAACTGCGGAAAAACAGCCGAAGCATCTGCGACAATGCATCGAGTTTGCCCCTAGCGTCAGGAATCAGCCTGTGGATGTAAATGAATCCGCCTCGCGCCGCCTGTTCTTTTATAGGGAACAGGGCGGCGGACAGGCGTTGATTCCGTTGAAATTAAAACATGGCTTTTACTTTACGAACCACTTCGTCGGATGTTAGTTTATAATGAACCGCCAGTTCGTGGGTAAGCCCGACCTGCCCGAACTGATCATAGACCGCGACCGTTTCCACTTTACATGGCAATGCATTACAAAGAAGCTCACTTACCGCCGAATACAATCCGCCGAACACATTGTGGTTTTCACAGGTAATGACCTTGCCAGTTTTCTTAACCGAAGCGAGAATTGTTTCCCGATCCAGTGGCTTGATGGTATGAACGTTAATTACCTCGGCGTCGATGCCGTCGGCCTTGAGCTGTTCGGCCGCCCGAAGGGAAGGCTCAACCATGAAACCGGACGCCAGGATAGAAACGTCGCTGCCGGAGCGCAGTGTATCCGCCTTAAAAAGATCGAAGCGATATTGCTCATCATGAACCGCCGGGCGCTCGCCGCGCGGCATGCGCAGGTAGAGCGGGCCGTAATGATCCGTGATTTGTTCGATGGCCTGCGTAAGCTCGATAGCATCGGCCGGCTCGAATATGACCATGTCGGGAAAACTCCGGAATATACTGATGTCGTCAAAGGACATATGGGTGCCGCCGGCCTTGGCTACGAAGATACCAGGGTCCGAGCCGATGATCTTTACGTTTTGCTTGGCGTAGCACACCGAGATATAAATCTGGTCGGCCACGTTCCGGGTCGCGAAAGCGGCAAAGGACGAAATAAACGGGATGTACCCGTACGTCGATAAACCGGCGGCCACGGAGGCCATGTTGTTTTCGGCGATGCCGACGTCTAGCGCCCGCTCCGGGAACTCATTTCGAAGATCCCATGTACCGTTGGCTTTGGCTAGGTCAGCGTCTATGACGCAAACTTTGTCATTTTTACGCATCACGTTAGCCAGTGCGTTATGTAGTGCCTTTCGCATTTCCATGATCAACCCTCCTATTCCAATTCGTTTAGCGCGTTTTCAATAAAGGCCGACGATACGTTGAAATGGTGGTTGTCAACGCCCATATCGATGATGCTTTTAACGCCCCGTCCCTTAATAGTGTTCATCAGTATCATGGATGGTTGACGCCGGACGGCTTTAGCGTCGTCAATGGCTTTGGAAATGGCCGCGACATCATGGCCGTCGATAACGGCTGTGTGCCAACCAAAGGCTTTCCACTTAGCCTCAAGATCCCCCAGCGAACAGATATCGCATACTTCGCCGTCGATTTGTTTTTGGTTACAGTCCGTAAACGCGATCAGGTTGTCCAATTTTTGCTGTGCGCCATACATGGCGGCCTCCCAGATCTGCCCCTCCTGGGATTCCCCGTCGCCGAGGATACAATAGATGAGGGCTCCATCGGCCGAAAGCCTTGAAGCGATGGCACAGCCGACAGCGGCCGAAAGCCCCTGCCCGAGGGAGCCAGTGGTCATGTCGATGCCAGGCGTTTTATTCATGTCGCAATGGCTGGGCAGGTTGGTCCCCAAGGCATTGAGAGTCTTGAGCCAGTCCTTTGGGAAAAAATCCCTACTGGCCAGTGCCGCGTAAACGGCGGGACCGGCGTGGCCTTTGGATACGATCAGCCGATCTCTTCCGGGCTTTTTCGGGTTTTGGGGATCGACCCGCATTTTGTTGTGGTAAAGCACTGCAAGCAGGTCGCTGATAGAAAGAGCTCCGCCCAAATGGCCCTCTCCGCTGGAACCCGCGCATAAAAGCGTCATCCGCCGGATGTCCTTCGCGATGCTTTTTAACTGGGATTCGGAAACCATATTATGCCTCCTTTAAAACAGAAATAAATGTATCATACAAATAATATAATGCAAACAAAGTAAAAATGCAAGAGGAATTTTCTTGCACTTAATGACACCCCCTGCGCCTTTTTTTACCGGGCATATGCGCGCCGGCCTATCGTTTCAGCGTTTTATCCGCTCTCTACGCCAACTGGACATAATTCTAAGAAGGCATTATCGCGGCTATCCGATTAGCTTTCGAGATAATCCTTCGGATGCTGGCGGAATTGGTTCTGATCCGGCCGATGGTATAATCCCTGGTGCCGGAGCGGATACGGGGAGGAAGCGTTTTTGGCGGGATTTCCACTCGGATATCCGAAACGGCTGTTCCCCCGAACCGCCGGCGGAGATATATTCGCGTATTCATTTACATGTTTTTTTGTTTGGCGTTTTACCATGCGGTATGGCCGCCATCCACGACATAAACGGCTCCGGTGACAAAGCCGGACTCATACGATGCTGGATAAACGGCCATGTCCTTAAGTTCGTCCGGATATCCGGTACGGCCGGCCCATCGGGATCACGGAGAACCAGCGCTCAATGGCGGGGGCTCTTGCGCTGATAGCGATCCTCGCTTATTTCGGTGCGCATATAGCCCAGGCACATAGCGTTGACGCGGATGCCCTTGTCGGCCCACTCGCAGGACAGGCTCTTGGTCAGCATGATCAGCCTTCCCTTGGACGCGTTGTACGCGCATTATATCTGTTGAGTGTTGACAATCATGCCGGACATGGATGCAATCATAAGGATGTTACCGCGCTTTTGCTTGATCATCTCTTTGCCCACGGTCTCGGAAACGATAAAAGGCGCGGTAAGGTTAATTCGTATGACTTCTTCGCAATCCGAAAGTGGGAAGTTTTCCGCGTCACCCACTCTCCAGATGCCGGCGTTATTGGCCAGTACGTCAATTTTCCCGTATTCTTTCAGCACCTGATCGATTATGCTTTCAACCTGGCCCGGCTCGGTGACGTTGCATGGGTTAACTGTGCATTTGACGCCGTTTTTTTCGATCAAGGGCTTTGTTGCCATAGCCGTTTGCGTACACCGGGCGACAATGACGATGTCCGCGCTGGCTTCGGCCAAACCCAGAGCGATCCCTTTTCCAAGCCACTGGCCTCCGCCCGCCACAATAGCGGTTCTCCCCTTTAACGACAGCATATCCATGACGCGACTCTTTGAATCCATGATATCAGCTATCCTTTTATTATGTTTGGTGGAGCATAGGGGATTCCCGGCAAGACTGGGACAGTCTTGCCGCCAGCCCGGGGAACTAAAAAGCCATCCACCGGATGCCTTTTTACCCTGCCGGGCCGTTCCCTTCAAATCCCCTCTGCTCTTTACCAGAAACACAAAAGGATAGCCATCGGCTATCCTTTTATTATGCTTGGTGGAGCATAGGGGATTCGAACCCCTGACCTCAACATTGCGAACGTTGCGCGCTACCAACTGTGCTAATGCCCCATATCATTTGTATTATACACCAGATTTAAAAAAAATCAACCCGCTTTTAAAAAACTTGTCATCGCCGTTGACAAACATGTTTCGACGCGATATAATAATCAAGCACGCGATAAACGGCGTATGCGCCCTTAGCCCAGCTGGATAGAGCGTCTGGCTACGGACCAGAAGGTCGGGGGTTCGAATCCCTCAGGGCGCGCCAAAGGAGAAAGGATTACCGTCAGGTAGTCCTTTTTTCATTTGTTCAATAATGCCCGAGGAACACAAAACCATTCAGCAAATGTTTTTTTATTTCCCGATCTTGCAGAGGCACTGCCCCACACATTTTTCGTAAAAATTTACTAAAACCTATTGACAGGGGCGGCGGGGGAAAGTATAATACCACCAACCTACCTAATTGGTGGTATTTAGAGCGAATTTATTTTGAAGGAGATACGGTGCTATGTCAAGGATCTTTACCTCCGCCGATCAGCTTATCGGCCATACCCCCCTCATGGAGCTTACCAACATCGAAAAGAAGCACGACCTCAAGGCAAAGCTGCTTGCAAAGCTGGAGTACTTTAACCCCGCGGGCAGCGTAAAGGATCGCATTGCCAAGGCCATGATAGACGACGCCGAGACAAAGGGCCTATTAAAGCCCGGCTCCGTCATAATCGAGCCTACCTCCGGCAATACCGGCATAGGCCTGGCCTCCGTTGCTGCAGCCCGGGGCTATAGGATAATCATAGTAATGCCTGAGACAATGAGCATTGAGCGCAGGCAAATAATGAAGGCCTACGGCGCAGAACTGGTGCTCACCGAGGGCGCAAAGGGCATGAAGGGCGCCATTACCAAGGCCGAAGAGCTTTCCAGGGAGATCCCCAACAGCTTTATTCCCGGCCAGTTTGTCAACCCTGCCAACCCCAAGGCCCACTTTGAAACCACCGGCCCCGAGATATTCGATGATACCGACGGCAAGGTTGACATATTCGTAGCCGGCGTAGGCACCGGCGGCACTGTAACAGGCGTTGGCCAGTATCTCAAGTCCAGGAATCCCAGTGTTAAAGTAGTCGCAGTAGAGCCAAAGAGTTCCGCGGTGCTCTCCACCGGCGTTGCAGGCCCCCACAAGATACAGGGCATAGGCGCGGGCTTCGTGCCGGACGTACTGGATACAAAGGTATACGACGAGATAATCCCTGTTACCAATGAGGACGCATTCGCTGCCGGCAAGGAGATAGGCAGGAGCGAGGGCGTGCTGGTAGGCATATCCTCCGGCGCGGCACTCTGGGCGGGAATAGATCTCGCAAAGCGGCCCGAAAACGCCGGCAAGACCATTGTGGTGCTGCTGCCGGATACCGGCGACAGGTATCTCTCTACTCCCCTGTTTGCAGACTGATAAATTTACTGTATAATAAAGTGTCCCGGAAATACCGGGGCACTTTTTCCGTACATCGAGGAGGTTTTCCATGGAAATCACCGTTCAAGAGCTTGCTGCTCTCGATCCCAAGGGATACGTGCTGCTGGATATGCGTGGTTCCGAGGCCAGGGAGTACGGGTCAATACCCGGCTCCGTTGAAGTTTCCCCGGAGGAGCTGTCCCGGTATAACGGCGATAGGGGCAAAAAGGTGATAATATACTGTGCCCGCGGACAGATCAGCCTTGACGCGGCCATAGCCCTGCGGGAGAGAAGCTATGACGCATACAGCCTCTCCGGCGGCTATCTCGCCTGGCTGCAGGACGAGATGGAAAAGCAGGAGGCGGCAGCGCTGTGCCGTCAGGTCGAGGAAAGCATTCGCAAGCGCTTCCACAGCAAAATCTGGTGCTGCTTCACCCGGGCCATACGGGAGTATGAGCTTGTAAAAGAGGGGGACAGGATCGCCGTGTGCATATCCGGCGGCAAGGACTCCATGCTCATGGCAAAGCTCTTTCAGGAATTAAAGCTCCACAACAAGTTCCCCTTCGAGGTGGAGTTTCTGGTGATGGATCCGGGCTACAGCCCGGAGAACCGCCGCGTAATAGAGGAAAACGCCAGAAAGCTCAACATACCCATACACATATTCGAATCAAACATATTCGAGTCGGTTTACAATGTTGAAAAGTCCCCCTGCTACCTCTGCGCCAGAATGCGCAGGGGGTATCTCTACCGCTACGCACAGGAGCTGGGCTGCAACAAGATAGCGTTGGGCCACCACTATGACGACGTTATAGAGACTATACTCATGGGTATGCTGTGGGGGGCGCAGGTGCAGACCATGATGCCCAAGCTCCACAGCACAAACTTCGAGGGCATGGAGCTTATACGCCCCCTTTACTACGTCCGGGAGGACGCCATCAAGGCGTGGCGGGACTGCAACGGCCTGCACTTTATACAGTGCGCCTGCAAGTTCACGGACACCTGTACCACCTGCACAAATAATGAGACAAAGTCCAAGCGCATGGAGGTAAAGAACCTCATACGGGAGATGAAAAAAACAAACCCCGGCGTAGAGGCCCATATATTCAGGAGCATGGAAAACGTCAGTCTGGACGCCGTCATAGCCTACAAGACAAAGGGAAGGAAAATTCATTTTTTAGATAATTACGACAACCCTGACGGAGGCATTGAAGAATAAAAAAAGCGCGGCCCGAATTTTTAACCGGCCGCGCTTTTTTCTTAAGCTTATATCACATAATTGTCTGCCATTGGCGCCTTCATGAGGTCCGCCAGGGTTATATTTGAGAAGTAATCCCTTGTCATATCGTAATAGCCCTGCCATACGGGCAGCGTCTTGCACTCCGCGGCCATTTTGCAGGGAGCCGCCCCCTCCTGAAGGCAGGCCACCGGAGCAAGATCCCCCTCCGCCACTCTGAGTATATCCCACAGGGTATACCTATCCGGATCCCGGACAAGACGGTACCCCCCGCCTATGCCGTGAGAGCTTTCGATAAAACCTGCGGCCTTCAGAGGCGGCATTATCCGCTCTATGTATTTAAGTGATATATCCTGCCGGGCAGCCACGTCCTTTATGGGGATATACGCCCCTGTGTTGTGCTCCGCCAGATCTAAAAGTATGCGTATGGAATACCTTCCCTTGGTAGATATCATGGTTAATTTCTCCTTTACCATCAGTTGACAAGAGCACACAAGCCCTAAAGGCTTGTTTTGGGACGCTCCTGCGTTCTCGTCGCTTGTATTACATCCAGTAGTACTGCGCTCCTCGGCCTTGGATCGCCCTCAAAACAAGCTCTTTAGGGTCTTCGAGTTTTAGAAGCCAAAGAGTATGGCAGAACAAGGAGGACGAGTGCAGAAATACTGGTTGTATTTCAAATGAGGACGACACAGTTATGCCGTGCTGTTTGGCTTATAAAACCTTGTGTGTCCTTGTCAACTGATGGTATAACTGAATTATACTACCGACATGCAGGTTGGGCAATGGCTTTGTGGCACTCGTGCAAAGCCGCGTTTTCATTGGGACGGTTATGTGGTAAAATATTTTTATCTTTCAGGGAGGATTGAGATATGGGAAATGATCTCCACAGGAAGCTTAAAAATATGAAAATGGGCAGCGCAGTATGATGACGGAGAAATGCGGCATAATATCCGGCGGAGAGCTGGATACCCTAAGCGGCATAGAGGACTGCGGTCTCATCATCGCCTGCGATAGGGGATACGAATACGCAAGGGAAGCGGGCCTGCGCCCCGGGCTGCTGGTAGGCGATTTCGACTCATATACCGGCCCATTGCCTGAGGATATCCCCCGGCTGGACCTGCCCGCAGAAAAAGACGATACGGACACCATGGCGGCGGTGCGGTACGCCATAGCTCAGGGCTATGGCGAGATAAGGATATACTGCGCCCTGGGCGGCAGGGCGGATCACCTGTTGGGCAACATACAGGCACTCTCCTTCTGCGCGGAACGGGGCGTAAGAGCCTCCATAGTGGGAGGCTGCTGCCGCATAGACGTGATAAAAAATTCTGTTATTTCCCTTGAAGAACAAAATGGGTATTTTTCCGTAATATCCCTGAGCGACGTCAGCACCGTCACCATAGAGAACGCAAAATATGAGCTCTCTGACGCCCGCCTGACCAACTCCTTCCCCATAGGCGTGAGCAACCGGTGGAAGAATGGCGAAGCACGGGTGAAGGTTAAGGACGGGACTGCGGCGGTGATCAGGGTAAAAGAATAGATGCCGTATATCTTTCCTATCTTTCGTCCATACTATCCTCCGAGCCCCCTATGCGGGCAAACAAATACGGAAAATATCAAGGAGGAAACTCAGTATGATGAAGAAGACAGCGGCGATGATGCTGGCAATGGCGTTAATAGCGGCATTTGCGGGCTGCGCGCCCCAGAACACACCTGCCCCCAGCCCCAGCCCGGCGGCGGTAGCTACCCCTGCGGCCTCCCCCGTGGTTTCGCCTGAGGTCACCAATAACGCGGGAACAGGCCCTAATACCCAGGGCAATACCGATGGCGTTATAGAGGGCTTCAAGGAGGGCGAGGTAGTGGATGCGGACAAGCTGCCCGACAAGGTAAAGACCGCCATAAAGGAAAAATACCCTGAGGCGACCATAAAAACCGTCACCTTCGCCACCTATGAGAATCAGCAGCTCTATAAGATATTGCTGCAAAAGACTGAAAACGACACTACCGAAGAGGTGTACGTCACCGCCAACGGCGCCATAATACCCGCGAAGGCTACCGCCGCAGCAACTCCCGGCGTCTCTCCCGCAGGCACAGCGGCTCCCGCAAAGAAAAAGTAACGCGATTAAAAAGCGGCCTCGCGCCGCTTATTTTTTTGCCAATTTAGGCCGAATTGCAAAAACACATCAAAAAAACACAGCAGACGGGAAATTTCCCACAAACTCTGGTATAATAAACAAAAACGCACCGGGAGGTCTGTAATATGTACGGATATTACGGCTACGACACGCTGTTCCTTGCGGTAATAGTTGTGTTCATACTGGGCATATGGGCTCAGATAAGGGTAAAAAACACATATAAGAAGTATTCGCAGGAGTACGCCTCCTCAGGCGTTACCGCAGCCAACATGGCGGAACGTATGCTTTCGGAGCACGGAAGCTCCGTTCAGGTAACTATGATACCCGGCAGCCTTACGGACAACTACAACCCCCGGACGGGGCTGGTCAGCCTGTCACAAAGCACCTACGGCAGCACGAGCGTAGCGGCCCTCGCCGTAGCGGCCCATGAGATAGGTCATGTCATGCAGCATCAGGAGGGGTATATCCCCATAAAGATACGCAACGCCATACTGCCCGCCGCCTCCATAGGCTCCACCGCAGCCCCCTATATAGTCATACTGGGCGCGATAATGGGCTCCTATAACCTTGCCATGATAGGCGTGTATCTCTTCCTCGCCATGCTGATATTCCAGATAGTGACGCTGCCGGTGGAGCTCAACGCCTCCAGCCGGGGCCTTGAGATGCTGGAGTCCGGCGGCTATATCTCCTACGATCAGCGGGGCGATGCTAAGGCGGTGCTGAAGGCTGCCGCCATGACCTACATCGTTGCGGCGCTTTCCACCCTCGTATCCTTCCTGAGGCTGCTCATGATAGCCAACAACAGCAGGCGAAGGAATTAACAGTAAATGCAAGGCGCGGGAACCGCGCCTTCAGAGTGTCAAAAAAGTGGCTGAATGCCACTTTTTTGAGTTTTACGGGTTTTGCCTCTCGCATTCGCTCCCGGGCGGCAAAATCCGCAAAGTACGAAAACCTCTGGGTTTTCATCCGTTCTGACGCACATGTCGTCAGAGCCGGATTAAACATAAGGGACTGCGGCCCCTTATCAACCCCGGGGTTTTTCGACAGACTGAAGGCGCGGAGAACCGCGCCTTTATTTTACCCTCGTTTCACCTTCACATCGAACCTTACCGCCTTTTCCGCGCCGAACATGTAGCCGGTGGAAGCCTCCAGCTGCTCGAAGGAGGTCTCGGTGACCAGCAGCGTATCCCCATAGAGCCGCACGCGGTACTCCGCAGGCGCGCCGTACTCCGGTGCGCCCGGCTCCTCCAGCATGTCCCTGTCCTCTGCCACGAGGGGCAGCGGGCATATGAGGTCGAGGCCGTTGCCATAGCCCATGGTAAGGTCTATGGAGAACCTTATGTATATCCGGCAGCTTTGGCCGGGGTCCAGCTCGTTCAAAAGGGGCAAAGTAAGTACCGGGCCGTCCAGGGTATAGTAGGCCATTTCCCCATTGAGAGCTACACCGGTCACCTCCATGCATCCGGGAGCCACGGCGTTTGGATAAAGGCCGATATCAAGGGAGTATACCGTCTCCACCTGCCTGCTCACGTAGTCTATGAGCACCTGCCCTTCTGCCCGCCTGCCCTTGGTGTCTATGTATAGAGAGGCGGCGTACAGGCTGTCGGTGCGGCCGGCCGGCGCTATGTCCGGCGTTGGGGCGGCGGCAGGCTCCGGCGTAAGGTCGGGTATGAGGGGCTCCGCTGCGGCGGAGGTATTCTCCGCCTCGCCCTTAAGCGGTATGGCTCCCAGCCCCGTCCATACCAGATAGCACAGCGCGAGGAACGCCAGAACCCCCGCCGTTATGAGAATGCCGCGCTTTAAGGCGCGCTTTTTTCTTTTTCGCTTTGCCGTGTTTTCCATGTGCCTGATTATACCACATATCGCCGCAAAAGTGTTTGAACAATGGCGAATCTTGCCCCTATTGCACCAATACGCTCTCCCCGGTGGAAAGAAGGTGTATCCAGCACTCTTTTACGGGGATGCCCGTCAGCTCCTCAAGGGCGCTCTTATAGAGCCTTAGCTGCTTTGCGTGGCTCATTGCCACCTCCTTAGCCCTGCCCTTTGGAACGTAGTCCGTCTTGTAGTCTATAAGCACCCATTCGCCGCCTTCAATAAAGCAGCAGTCGATTATGCCCTGCAAAAGCAGCGTCTCATCCGTATCCGCATCGAATACGGAATTTGCCTTTACCCTGTGGTTAAAGGCAAGCTCCCGCTCCACCCTTGGCGAAGCGAGCATACGGCTGCCCAGCCCCTTTGAGAAGAAGTCCACTATGTTGGCCGCATATATGCCCTCCGCCTCCTTCTTTGTGAGTGTGCCCCTATCCGTAAGCTCCTTCAGGCAGGCATTCACGGAGGCGAAGGTATGCTTCGCTATAGGCAGATGCTCCATCAGCTTGTGGGCGGCAGTGCCCCGGCTGACTGCCCGCTCCGCCATGCTGTCCCTCATAAAGTCCGGGTACTGGCCCAGCTCGGGCAGGTTGCCTATCAGCTGGGATACGCTTATTTTGGAGGGCAGCACAGTGTCCGCCCCGTAGGGATAGCGCCAGGCGAACAGCTCCGCGTATTCCCCGGGGCCGTCCTCTGCGGCCTGCCTTGTGAAGGCCAGATATTCCTCCCGCGGCAGCGCCGCGCCCAGTGCGGACGCCCGAAGCGCCGGGTGTATGGCGCATAGTATGGTCTTATGACCGCTGAGGGGGGGCATTCCAAGGTATTCCCTGAGTGGGTTGCCGGAGGGGGAGGAAAACAACACCGGCAATATCCAGTCGGCGAAGCGCTCCGCCCCGGCGCAGGTATTTGGGGTGACTGGTATGCGCCCGGCCGCAAGGCCTTTTTCCACATCCCTGAAGGAGCAAAGCATTATGAGCTTTTCCGAGGCGCGGGTCATGGCAACGTATAAAAGGCGCATGCGCTCGGATACCTCCCTGCGCCATATGCGCTCCGCTATGGCGGAATGGTAAAGGTTCAGCTCCCGGCTGCTTCCCCTGGCGGCCTTCAGGCCTATGCCGAGGGCAGAGTCCAGCACCAGAACGCTTGAGCGGCTCTTTTTGTTGAAGTTTACCGAAAGGCCGCCCAGTATCACCGCCGGAAACTCAAGGCCCTTGCTCTTGTGTATGGATATGAGCCGCACAACGTTGGCCGAGGCTATCTGCGCCGCCCCCAGAGAGTCGCCGGAGCGGGCCTTTTCCATAAACCGCAGGAAGCCGCGTATGCCGTGGCCGGAGTTTGAGTATATGCCCGCGTTCTTTATGAGCGCCTCAAGGTTGGCGTGCCGGGACTGGCCGCCGGGCAGCGCGGATACGTAGTTCTCAAAGCCGGTATCCTCCAGCAGCATGGCTATGAGCTCGGTTATGTCGTAAAGCTCGCCCTGGGCGCGCCACCTTTTCAGTCTGCCAAGGAATCCGCCGGCCTTATGGCCCAGAGGCGTGTCCCTATCCGCCCCGGCCTTGAGCGCCTCGTAAAACAGTCCCTCCCTGCAGTCAGCGCGGAGGGTTATGAGTTCCTCCGTGGAAAAGCCGCCTATGGGGCTCCTCAGTACGCTTATCAGTGGTATGTCCTGCAGGGGGTTGTCGATTATGGCCAGGAGATTCAGGAATATCTGCACCTCTATGGCGTCGAAATAGCCGCCTGTCAGCTCGGCGTATACCGGTATGCCCTCCCGGGACAGCGTGCGCACCCAGGCCTCCGCCACGTTCTTCGGGGAGGAATGCAGTATCACTATGTCGCTGTATTTATAGTTTCGGGTATTTCCCTTCCTGTCGGTAAAGCCCTCGCATAGCAGCTCCCGTATGCGGCCCGCGGCGAAAAGAGCCTCCGCCTCGGCGGCGAGAAGCTGCTCCTCCGTGTTTTCGTCCGCCGCGTCGCCTGTGTCCAGCGGCGCGCTCCGGGATATGACGTGGAGCTCCGCACCGCCCGGGGAAGCGTCCCTGCGGCCGTGTACGAGGCGGGCGGTTTCGTCGTAATCCACGCCGCCTGTCTCCCGGGTCATTATTGTAAATATGCTGTTGACGCCCTCTATGACCTCATTGGAGCTTCTGAAATTGGCGCTCAGATGCAGCGCCGCATCCCGCCTTGAGAATTCGTCTATGCGCTCTGTGAACATGGTAGGCTCAGCCATGCGGAAGCCGTATATGGACTGCTTCACGTCCCCCACTATAAAGAGGTTGTCGGGACGGGCAAGGGCCGAAAAAAGGGCGTTTTGCAGAGGGCTGCAATCCTGATACTCGTCTATGAATACGAAGCTGAACCTGTCGCGATACTCCTTGGCCACGGCGGGGAGCCTTAGGAGCCCCAGGGCTATGTGCTCCATGTCGGCGTAGTCTATTATGCCTGCCTGCTCTTTCTTTTCGGAATACAGGGCGATAAAGTCCCCGGTAAAGGAGTACAGCATATCCAGCAGCGGCTTTATGCCGGCGAGGAGCTTTGCCTGCCGCCCTATGGGCTTGCCGGACAGGGCGATGTGCTTCTTTACCTCCTTCTTCATGTCGTCCCGGGGCTTTTTGACGTACTCGCTGTAGGATTTTTCCGCCCCCCTCATGCTGAAGGTGGCGAACGCACAGGCGGAAAGCTGGTTGGCGTAGCCCCTGAGGCTCTTTTGCAGCAGCGCCCCGCCCAGCTGCGTAAGGTCGTCGTCCAGTATGGCGGCGGTTTTAGGGTAGTCCTCCGCGATCTCGTCCCGCCGGGAGCGCAGTATGTCCATATACGCCCCAAGCCGCACCTTCAGCCCCTTCAGGTATTCCTCCGCCGCGGGGCAGAGGGGCAGCGCGTCTTCGGCAATGTCGTATTTGTCTATGGCCTCCTTCAGCCACTCCATAGGCTCGGGCTGCGCCATTATGAACTCGTAAAGCCTCAGGAACTGGGCGGAGAACTCCGCCTCCTCACCGAAGGCGTCCACAAGATCCGAAAAGCCCTTTTGCGCGTAGTACCGCTCCATGAGCTCATCGAGCGCCTCCTGTCTGAGGGCAAGGTTTTCCGCCTCTTCACCCGCCCGGAAGGCGGGGTCCAGGCCGGCTATGTCGAAATGCCTTCTCAGCACATGGGAGCAGAAGCCGTCTATTGTGGATATGTTGGCCCTGCCTATGCTCTCCGCCGCCCCGTAAAGCCGGGCGGCCTCGTCGCCCTGTTGTTGAGCCGCCAGGGCGGACAGCCTGTCCCCTATGCGCTTTTTCATCTCGGCCGCAGCGGCACGCGTGAAGGTCACTACCAGCAGGTCGTCCGGGCTTGCGCCCTCCAGTATGTGCCTCGCGATGCGCTCCGTAAGCACGGCGGTCTTGCCGCTGCCTGCCGCCGCGGAAACTATAAGGCTGCCGGGGGTCTCTATGGCCCGCCGCTGCTCGGCCGTCCAGTTAGTCGCCATTTCCGCCCTCCTTGCCGTTGTCACCATTCTCCTCAGCTGCGCCTATGCGCTCGAAAAACGCCTTGTCGCTCAGGGTTCCGAGGCTGCGCCTTTTGCAGCCCGGCAGCTTTTCGTCAAAGCCGCACACGCTGCGGTTGGCGCAGTTCTTGCAGCGGTCAGAGTCGCTCCGAAGCTTTGCCGGGGATACCGCCGCCCTGCCCTCGAATATTTCCGTCAGGGTATCGGTGGACTTTTTCAGCGCGTAGCCTATGAGGCCGTCCATCCGCTCCTCAGGTATCACGGTCCTTGCCCCTGTGGATATTACGGGGCAGCCCTCTCCCGCCGTGGCCTTTACCACTACCGGGTCGCTCAGGGTGAGGCCGGAGAGCCGGAAGCTCTCCATCACCTTTTTCTTTACCGTAGCCTCGTCCACCGCGGCGTCCGCAGATTCGCTGATCACGGGCGAATCCACCTTCATATAGTACATGCCGGCGGCCCTTCGGGCCTTTTCCACCGCCCCTATTGCCGCGGCGTAAAGGGGTAATTGGAGGCTCAGTCCGTAGTAAAGCCTGGTGTAGCTGAAGTCGCCGCTGCCGGTCTTGTAGTCGATTATCCTGTAATAGTCCTGCCCCGCTATGGTGCAGCCGTCTATCCGGTCTATCCTCCCGCCTATGTAGAACCTTTCGCCGGTGGGCAGCTCAAGGGTCAGGGCGGGCAGGCCGCCCATGCCGAAGGACACCTCGGTCTGCTCCGGCACAAAGCCCCCCGACTGTACCTGCTGGACTATTGCCCGCGCAGTGGCCTTCACCTTGCGGATAAGCCTTGCGCAGAGCGCCATGTTCCGGGCGCTGGAAAGCAGCACCCCGTTGTTATGGGAAGCCATGAGAGGCGGCATTATGCCGTCTATTATCTCGTCGCACTGTGCGCCGCTGAGCGCCTTTATGTCCCTCTTCAGCGCCTCCTTTACGAAGGAGTCCAGCGCGCTGTGGCAGAAGGTGCCCTCGTCCAGCGGCCGCTCCCTGAATTCCCGCCGCTCTGTGGCCCTGAGGCCGTAGGTCACGAAGTGGTCGAAGGGGCAGGCGTTGTAGCGTTCAAGGCGGGTGGCGGAGCCGAAGAGGGAATCCCCGTATAATTTAAGCGAAAGCTCGTGGCCGAAGGGCTCCGGGGAGCAGCGGTAGTACAGGGCGTCCTCAAGGCCCTCCAGTGTGTGGCGGTATTCCGGTTTCCCGGCGTACCACGCGTAAAGCGGCACAAGCCCCTCCCAGGGCGTAAGGTCGTCGCCGTAGGCGCGCAGCTCCTTCGCAAGGCGGGCGACCCCCCCCTCCGGGCTTACGGGGGGCAGCGGCTCAAGGTCGGTATGCAGGCCCACCTTTGGAAATATTTCCCGTATCCTGTCCACCAGCGGCGCGGGCAGGGCAGCGTCCGTCCCCGCGCTCATGGTATAGGATATGTATAAAAATTCCTTTGGGGCGGCGAGGGCACAGTAAAGATCCATAAGCTCCCCCTCCGCCTTTTCCGCGCTGCGGCCCCAGGTCTTTGCGCCCATAGAGGCGAGGTGGTCAAGCTCCCTGTCGTTTATCATGCCGTCGTCGTTGAAGTAGTGCGGGAAGCTGCCCTCGTTTGCGCCTAATATGAACATGGCACGAGGGCTTTTTGCCATTGTCCTGCCCAGGGTGCCCAGGAGCAGCTGATCCGCCGTGGCGGGTATGGCGCTTATCTCGTATGCGTCGAAGCCCTCCTCCAGTATAGCGGCGAAGCGCCTTGCGGATACCGCCCCTTCTCCCATTATGGCGTGGAGCTGGTCCAGCACCGTCAGCATCAGCCGGTACACCTGGGCGTTTTCCTCCGCAAGCTGGTGGCGGCCCTCAGCCCTGAGCCGTCCCACAAGGCCGTTTATACTGTCGTAAAGCCCCATGCTCTCCATAAAGGCGAAAAGCGCCGCCGCCTTGTCCCGGGCGGTGGGTGCATTTACGAATGCGGTGTGGAAATTATCTATTCTGGATATTATGAAGCCCCGGACTTTTTCGGGTATCTCCTGATCAAATGGCTTTTTGAAGCCCGTGCCGCCTATGCCGCAGCGCAGGGCGTAGTTTTCGAACAGATCGATGTCTCCTCCCTCTATGCCCGTGAGGCCGGTGCGGAGCATGTCCATTATATAGTTGAGATTGTATCCTCTGTTTACGCACTTCAGTGCGGATAATACCAGCCGCGGCGCGCCGTAGGCGGAGAGCTTGCGGGCCCCGTCGCTGAAGCAGGGTATGCCCCGGCGCTGCATTGAGCGCAGCAGCTGCAATTCGTAGGCCGGCTCGGTGGCTATTACCGCCATGTCACGGTAGCGCATTCCCCTTTGGGCGCATCTCAATACCGCCTCCGCCGCCATTTCGCACTCCGCGCTCACGGACGTGACGGCGGCTATGCGCAGAGATGGGGCTTCCCCGCCGTATATATTATACGGATATGCGAATACCTCGGCCTCAAGATGGGCAAGGGCGGGGTCGGTCTGCCTCTTCGGGTTGCCGTCCGGCAGCTGTATGACCCTTATGTCGCAGCCGTTTTCCTGCGCCGCCCCGTAAAGGCGGGCATAAGCCCTGCGCTTGGGCGCAAAAAGCTTGGCGTCCCTTCCCTCCTTGGGGTCCATGCGCAGCGATATGTACATGCTCTCCGCGTGCTTCGTCATTGCCGCCATAAGATGATAAAGCTGGTCGGTGAGCAGGTCGAAGTCGTCTATGACTACCTCCGCACCCGCTATAGGTGAGGAGGGCAGGTTCTGTATCAGCGCCGCGAACATGTCCTCGCTGTCCATGTACCGGCCGGAAATGTAGCTTTCCGTCTCGCCGTAGAGCAGTGCAAGCTCTGTGAGCTTGTTGGCAAGCAGGCTGTCCTCCCCCGCCTTTTCCGCCCCGTCGAGCAGGTCTGCGGGCGTTACCTCATATCGCTTGCAGGCGGTGAACAGCTCGCAGAGCCGCTCGGAAAACCCGGGGCGATCCTTTACCCGGGCGAATATCCTGAGCTTGCTGCCCTGCTCGGTTATGGTCTTGCGGACGGCCATGCGCCGCCCCTGACGGGAAAGAAAGCCTAAATAGCTCCCCTCCAGCGTCTTTTCCGCAAGGGAGGAGAAGGAGTATACCTCTATATCCATAAGGCCGCCCAGCTCTGAGGCCAGCTGCCGCTCCGTCTCGAAGGTGAACTGCTCCGGCACTATCACCACCACCCGGCGGCCCTTATCAAGGGCCTCCTTTATGCAGCGGTGCAGCCGCCTCGTCTTGCCGGAGCCGGAGCGGCCCAGCAGGAACGTCACCCGGGCCGGCATTATATTTTCTCCCTGTGAAGGGGTATGTATACCATCTCCCCCTTTTCCCGGCGGCTTTCAAACAGGGTTATGGCCTGCACGGTAAGGGAGGCGTTGGCCCTGATGCTGTTCTTAAGCTCCATGGCGGTGAGGTCGTCCTGCTCAACGCTGCGGCCAAGGGTGATATGGGGCACAAACTTCTTGCGTTCCCGGGAGAAGCCCCTGTCGTAAAGGGCGGACTCAAGGGACTCGTGCATGGCGGTAAGCTCTCCAAGATCGCCCAGCACCTCCATTACGGCGGTGCGGCCGTGGCTGCCCTTCTCCAGGCTTGTATATTTGCCAAGGTGCAGCGTAAAGGGGCGTATGCCCCGCACCGCCTCGTGCATGGCCTCTGCGGCGCCTGCGATATCGTCGCTTTCTCCTATAAAGTGCAGCGTTATGTGGAAGTTGTCCTGGGGCACGAACCTGCCCCCGCAGGATATCCCCTTCACTTCCTTCTGTATCCTCGCAAGCTCCGCCTTGAAGGAGCGGGGCAGGTCTATTGCTATGAAAAGGCGCATTATACATATCCTCCGCATGTTTTTCAGCTTAATGATAACATATTTTATGTACTAAAAAAAGGACGGCGGGAGCCGTCCTTGATGTTTTGCCTTTTCATACCTTATGTATAAAGTTGCCGTTTATGTATACGTTGCTGGTGGCGATTATGAAGGCCTTGGGGTCTACGCCCTTCACTATGCGCTCAAGCTGCTCCAGCTCGTAGCGGTTTATGCAGGTGCAGAGCACCGCGGTGGGCTCGTTGGTGTATGCGCCGTACCCGTCCCAGCGGGTAACGCCGCGGCCAGTCTCCTCCATTATGCGCTGGGGTATGGCGTTGTCCCTGTATTTGGTGAATATGAGCACCTGCATGTTGATGCTCTGCTGGTGCATCCTGTCCAGTATGAGGCTGGAAAACACCATGTAAAGCACGCTGTATACCACCACGGAGAAGTCATAGCGGAAGAAGCACATCACAAAGAGCAGTATGTTCGCCAGTATGGTAAACTTGCCCACCTGAAGGCCAGTCTTTTTGGCTATGTGCATGGCAAGCATATCCAAGCCGCCCACGGTGCAGCCGCAGGTTATGACCATTCCATCGCCCACGCCCACGCAAACGCTGCCTATCAGCACGCAGGTGAGCCTGTCGTTTATCACGGGGGCAGAGGGCACGGGTATGAAGGCGGTGGTCAGGGAGAACACCGCGGTAAATACCAGGGTGCGCAAAAAGAAGCTTCGCCCGAGGCCCTTGAAGGTGATTATGAATATGGGTATGCTCAACGCATAGTAGATCACGCCCGCGAGGTCTATATTGCTCAGCGTTATGCCGTAATCCTCCACCAGCACGGACCTTAAAAACTGGGAGTAGCCCACAAGGCCGGTGGTGTAGAAGTTCCAGGGAGTAGTGAATACGTTTATGCCTATGGACATTATGATGCAGCCCAGGGTGGCTATTATCATACGGCCGGTAAAGGTACGCAAGGTGCTGTTGTACATAAGGGGTTTCCTCCAAGCTTCGGGCTTTTTTTCGGGGCGCGCCCGAATGAACAGGGTACATTATAAACCCATATCATAGGGAATTTCAATAGAGAAGCACCCCTCATTACTATCTTTTTTCTATTAGAATTTTGCGCCGCCGCTGCCGCTGACAATTTTATGCAGTTCATGATATAATGAAAAATACTGATGCCAATGCGCAATAACCAAGAAACAGAAAAGGAAATATCATATGTGTAATCTTGAATTACTTTCCTGCCTCAGGCAGGATAAGCTCATAGCCATATGCCGGGGCGCGGAGGGGGAAAGCCTTCTCAGCCTTGCCGCGGCCATACGGAATGGCGGCATACGCTTCATAGAAGTGACCTTCCAGCAGGAGAGGGATGACTGCGCCAATTTGGCCCGGAGGAACATAAAGGCCCTCTGCGGTATGCCGGGCATAATCCCCGGGGCTGGCACTGTGCTGAGCCCCGATCAGGTGCGGGCCGCATACGAGGCGGGGGCAAAATATATAGTCTCGCCAAACACCGACCCCGCCGTCATAGCGGAAACCAAGCGGCTGGGCCTTGTATCCATACCCGGCGCGCTCACCCCCAGCGAGATAATGGCGGCCCACAATGCGGGCGCAGACCTGGTGAAGCTGTTCCCCACGGCCACAATGGGCCTAAAGTACTTCAAGGACCTCCGGGCGCCTCTCTCCCATATAGGCCTTGTGGTCACGGCGGGCATAACGCCCGATAACCTGGGGGACTACCTGAAGGCCGGGGCCTTTGCCGCAGGCATAAGCAGCCCCCTGTGCGATAAGGAGCTCATAGCCGCAGGGGACTTTGCCGAGATAACCCGCCGGGCAAGGGCTTTCCGCGGCATCGCCAATCCAACCGTAAAGGCTTGAATATCTTTAATATAAGAAATGGAAAAAATATGCAGACCATAGCCGAGATACTTTCAAAGGAACTGAACGAGACCCTGCCCCACGTGCAGAACGTGATAGAGCTGCTGGATGGGGGCAATACGGTGCCCTTCATAGCCCGCTACCGCAAGGAGCTGCACGGCAGCATGGACGACCAGCAGATACGAAGGCTGGCGGACAGGCTTACTTATCTTAGAAATCTGGACGCGAGGCGCGGCGAGATAAAGCAGAGCATCGCCTCTCAGGAAAAGCTGACCGACGAGCTTTCATCAAAGCTGGACAGCGCCGCCACATTGGCGGAGCTTGAGGACTTATACAGGCCCTACAAGCCGAAGCGCACCACGAGGGCTTCCATCGCAAAGGAAAAGGGGCTCATGCCCCTTGCCGCAAAGCTTCTCATGCAGGAGCCTGCCGCATACCCCGTAAAGCTTGCGGAGAAATACGTAAACCCCGGCAAGGGCGTGAACACTCCCGACGAAGCCCTATCGGGCGCACGCGACATAATCGCCGAGCGGCTGTCGGATTCCGCCGATATCCGCCGCTATATAAAAGAACTTGCACACAGGTCCGGCACGCTGACCGCGTTAAAGGCGGCGGACGCGCCGGAGGATAACGGGGTATACGATATGTACTTCGACTTTTCCGAGGGTCTCTCCACCATACCCGGCTACCGTGTGCTGGCAATAAACCGGGGCGAAAAGGAGGGGTTCCTTAAAGTTTCGGTAAGCATTCCCGAGGAAGGTGCAGAGCGCATAGTCGCTCTCAGCGTGGTGCGGGGATGCTGCCCCTGCTCAAAGCAGGTGGAAGCCGCGGCAAAGGACGCGTGGAGCAGGCTTATATATCCTTCCGTTACCCGCGAGCTCCGCTCCATGCTCACCGATGAAGCCTGCGAGCAGGCCATAGCCACCTTTGCGGTGAACCTGAAGCCGCTGCTCATGCAGCCCCCGGTAAAGGGCATGGTGACCATGGGGCTGGACCCTGGCTACCGCACCGGCTGCAAGGTGGCGGTAGTGGACGAGACGGGCAAGGTGCTGGATACCGCCGTCATATACCCTGCGCCGCCCCACAATAAAATAGCCGAAGCGGAGCGCATCGTCACGGGGCTCATAAAGAAGCACAACGTGAAGGTCATATCCATAGGCAATGGCACCGCCGGCCGTGAAACGGAAAAGTTCGCTGCGGATACCGTAAAAGGCACGGATGTAAAGTACGTTATAGTCAGCGAAGCGGGGGCATCTGTGTACTCCGCCAGCAGGCTGGGCGCGGAGGAGTTCCCGGATTACGATGTATCCCTGAGGAGCGCAGTGTCCATCGCCAGAAGGCTGCAGGACCCGTTGGCGGAGCTTGTAAAGATAGACCCAAAGAGCATAGGCGTTGGCCAGTATCAGCACGACATGCCCCAAAAGCGGCTGGACGAAACGCTGGAGGGGGTGGTGGAGGACTGCGTGAACAGCGTAGGCGTTGACCTTAACACCGCATCGGTGTCCCTCCTTTCCCACGTTTCCGGCGTAAATTCCACCGTGGCAAAGAACATCGTAGCGTACCGCGAAGCCGAAGGGGCTTTCAGGAGCCGCAAGGAGCTTCTCAAGGTGCCTAAGCTGGGCGCAAAGGCATACGAGCAGTGCGCCGGCTTCCTCCGGGTGCCGGAAAGCGCCGAGATGCTGGACAATACCGCCGTACACCCCGAGAGCTACAGGGCGGCCAAGTCGTTGCTTCTGCTCTGCGGCAGCGACATATCAAAGCTGCCCGATGAGCTTAAAAGGATAGGCATGGACAAGGCCGCTGAGGAATGCGGCATAGGCGTGCCCACGCTGAAGGATATACTCAGGGAGCTGCAAAAGCCGGGCCGCGACCCCCGGGACGAGCTGCCCAAGCCGCTGCTGCGCAGCGACGTGATGGAGATGAGCGACCTTGTGCCCGGCATGGAGCTTACCGGCACCGTGCGCAACATAGTGGATTTCGGGGCGTTCGTGGATATAGGCGTGCATCAGGACGGCCTCGTACACATATCGAGGATATGCGATAAGTTCATACGCCACCCCAGCGAGGTATTAAAGCCCGGGGACATTGTCACCGTATGGGTGCTTGAGGTTGACCAGAAGAAAAAGCGTATAAGCCTGACGATGAAAAAGGAACGGTGAAGGCCGTTCCTTTTGGTTTTTGTTTTATTGCAGCTTCTCAAGGCCGATCTTCAGCCTTCGCATGGTTTCGTCTTTGCCCAGCAGCACGCCTATCTCTATTGCGCCGCCGGGGGTGACTGCCTTGCCCGCCATGGCTATGCGCACGGGCCAGAGCAGGGTGCCGTTCTTCATGCCCTTTTCGGCGGCCATGCCCATGAGGGTGTCGTGGAGCAGCTCCTCGTTCCAGTTGGGCAGCGCTTCCAGCACGGGTATGACCATTTCGAGTACGTTTTTGGATACAAGGCTGTCCGTCTTGCTCTTCTTGTTGGTGAAAAGGGCAGCATCATAGTCCTCGTCAAGCTTTGTGAGAAAGTCCACCATATCGGGTATCTCGTTGAATACCCGCACCCGCTGCTGAAGTATACGGCAAAGTATATCCGTATCCATATGGGCTATGCCCGCCTTCTCGTACCAGGGCATGGCGTGCCTTGTGAACTCCTCTTTGGAGAGGGCCATTATGTACTGGGCGTTCATCCACGTGAGCTTTTCCGGGTCGAATATTGCCGGGGACTTGCTCATGCCGGAGACGTCGAAGGCCTCGCACAGCTCGGAAAGCGAGAAGATCTCCCTGTCGTCGCCGGGGTTCCAGCCAAGGAGCGCCACGTAGTTCACCAGTGCCTCTTTAAGATAGCCCTTGTCCACAAAATCCGCATAGGAAGCGTCGCCATCCCGCTTTGAAAGCTTGTGCTGCGCGTCCCGCATTATGGGGGTCATGTGGATATAGTGGGGTATCTCCCAGCCGAAGGCCTCGTAAAGAAGGTTATATTTCGGCGTGGAGGAAAGGTACTCCATGCCCCGCATTACGTGGGATATCTTCATCAGATGGTCGTCCACCACGTTTGCGAAGTTATAGGTGGGCATGCCGTCTGCCTTTATGAGTATGTTGTCATCAAGGTCGGAGTTGTTTACCGTGATGGTGCCGAACACCATGTCGGTAAAGCTGGTGGTGCCTTCTGTGGGCACGTTCTGGCGGATCACGTAGGGAACCCCCGCGTCCAGCTTGGCCTGTATTTCGGCCTCTGAGAGGTGCAGGCAGTGCTTATCGTACTTGAAGGTCTCCCCCCTGGCGGCAGCCGCAGCGCGCCGCTCCTCCAGCTCTTCTTTAGTGCAGAAGCAGCGGTAGGCGTGGCCGCTCTTTATGAGCTGCTCCGCAAACGGCAGATACATGCTTTTTCTTTCGCTCTGTACATAGGGGCCATATTCGCCGCCAATGTCGGGGCCTTCGTCCCAGTTCATGCCCACGTCCTTGAGGGTGCGGTAGATAAGGTCGGTTGCGCCCTCTACAAATCTTTCCTGATCCGTATCCTCTATGCGCAGCAGGAACTTGCCGTGGTTGTGGCGGGCAAAGAGATAAGCGTAAAGGCCGCTGCGAAGATTTCCTATGTGCATATACCCCGTAGGCGATGGGGCAAAGCGTGTGCGTACTTCCATAAATGCTTCCTTTCTTATGCCTTAAAGCTGTCCTTGAGGCCGACTATCCTGTTGAACACGGGGCGCTCCCCGGTATAGTCAAGGTCGGCGCAAAAGTAGCCGGTGCGCATGAACTGGCAGCGGTAGCCTGGCTCCTTTTGGGCAAGCTCGGGCTCCACCAGAGCGTTGACGACTGTCAGCGAATTGGGATTGAGCCGCTCCGTAAATTCCTTTTCCTCGCCCTCCGCCTCGGGCAGCAGCAGATCTTCGTAAAGGCGTATCTCGGCGGGCTTCGCGTCCTTGGCGTTGAGCCAGTGTATGGTGCCCTTTATCTTTCTCTCGCACTCCCCGCCCCTTGTCGCGGGGTCGTAGGTACAGTAGACCGTGGTGACGTTGCCGTTTTCGTCGGTATCCCAATGTGAGCATTTTACGACGTATGCGCCCTTGAGGCGCACCTCGCATTCGGGCTTGAGCCGGAAATACTTCTTGGGGGCGTTGCAGTTGAAATCCTCCCGCTCTATGTAAAGCTCCCGGCCGAAGCTTACCCTGCGCTTGCCTGTGGAGCAGTCGGGCAGGTACTCCACCTCCACCTCCTCGGTCTTGCCCTCCGGCCAGTTCTCCACGATGAGCTTCAGGGGGTCGAGTATGGCCATCATGCGGGGGGCGTGGGCGTTAAGGTCCTCCCTTACGCAGTGTTCGAGCATGGCTGTCTCAACCACGGAATCCGCCTTGGCCACGCCTACCCGGTTCAGGAAGTCCAGTATGGACTCCGGGGTATATCCCCTGCGCCTGAGCGCGCACAGGGTCGGCATACGGGGGTCGTCCCAGCCGGCGACGTACTTTTCCTCCACCAGCCGGCGGAGGTAGCGCTTGCTCATTATGGTATTGGTCATGTTCAGCCGGGCGAACTCTATCTGCCTCGGCTTATGCTCAAACTCACACTGCTCTATGACCCAGTTGTACAGCGGCCTGTGGGCCTCGTACTCAAGGGAGCAGAGGGAGTGTGTAACTCCCTCTATTGCGTCCTGTATGGGATGGGCGAAGTCGTACATGGGGTAGATGCACCACTTGTCCCCCTGATGGTGATGGGTCATGTGTATTATCCTGTACATGGCGGGATCGCGCATATTGAGATTGGGCGACGCCATGTCTATCTTGGCGCGCAGCGTCCTGCTGCCGTCCGGGAATTCGCCGTTCTTCATGCGCTGGAACAGGTCCAGGTTCTCCTCAACGCTCCTGTCCCGCCAGGGGGAGTTCCTGCCCGGCTCGGTAAGGGTTCCCCGGTATTCCCTCATCTCGTCCTTTGAAAGGTCGCACACGTAGGCCACGCCCTTTTTAATGAGCTTCACCGCCAGCTCATAGCACTGGTCAAAGTAGTCGCTCCCGTAAAATACGTTGTCCCAGTGGAAGCCCAGCCAGGCTATGTCCTCCTGTATGGCGTCCACGAATTCCTCGTCCTCCTTGGTGGGGTTGGTGTCGTCGTAGCGCAGGTTGCAGCTGCCGCCGAACTTTTCAGCCATGGTGAAGTCGATGGCCAGCGCCTTTGCGTGGCCTATGTGCAGGTAGCCGTTGGGCTCCGGCGGGAAGCGGGTCTGTATGTGGGTAAGTCCCTTTTCCTTTATGTCCTCTTCGATGAATTCCTCGATAAAATTCTTTGGCGCGCGTATCTCTTCCATGGTTATACAAAGGCCCTTTCAGTAAGCATTAAATAATCGGCATTATTACCATCAGTTGACAAGAGCACACAAGCCCGAAAGGCTTGTTTTGGTACGCTCCT